>Ga0228710_1005236_pt1 | contig 20193 bp, 11 predicted proteins | sample MedpolnodulmetaG_FD_177995 | JGI IMG/M metagenome (GOLD analysis project Ga0228710, IMG submission 177995) | Root nodule microbial communities from Medicago polymorpha collected in Santa Monica, California, United States - pink nodules | ecosystem: Host-associated > Plants > Roots > Nodule... | reverse complement strand
TAATTTAGATTGCTAAGTATCGCTAATAAAATTTTACAACAACCCATGAATTTATATAAATGGTTAAAGCTTTGACTGTAACCTCATAATGTAACATTACTATATTTTATGAACATTTATGTCAATTTTTTGTATGGGTAATGTTAACATATGCCCTTAAGACATATGTTAAGAATGCCAAAAGTGGAATTTATGTATTGGAAATGATGCAATTTTATTTCTCAAAAGATTGGTATTTAATTTTTCTAATTAAATATTTTCTATTTAAAGAATTCTTAACATGTGCCATGAAGGCACATGTAAGCATGCCCCTTTTTTTATAACTATCTTTTTTGATTGTCTTAGGGTCATCGAGGTTCAGGCATGGGAAATATATTTAAGCATTTGGTTACTCTTTGCCTCGATTTTGAATTAAACAGTAGCAGAAATACCATAGCTCTTTCTTTTGCACTCAAGTCTTGCCCACAACTAATGAATCTTCAAATAAATAACCAGGTATGTTTGGGATTAATTTAGTAATATATTTGCAACTATCTTTCCTTCAGTTACATGTGTTCAATTATTCAAGTTTTCAAATGGTGTGTAAGATGAATTGTGGTGGCAGCGATAATATTTTTTTTATTTAAGTGTGATAGTGATTGTAGTCAAATTAGTCATATATGACCATGATATAACGATAAATTAATCTTGATTTAAATTATGCTTTATTATATTTTTATTTTTTTGACATTTTTTCCCTTATACTCTAGGTTAAGGTTGATTACTATGATCAGAATGACAATGATTCTCTTCCTTACCCCATAAGTTTGTTTTGGCTCAAAAGGGACCCGTGTAGGTGTGTTAGCCGCAACCTAAAGTCTGTTTGTATAAAGGGATACAAAGGTGGAGAGTTTGAATTTGAGTTCATTAAGTACTTAGTATTAAATGGCGGAGTTATGGATAATATTACAATTTGATTTTTGGATGAATGCTCATGGGATGAAGTTGTAGCAACTGCATGTTTGCGGTCATATCCAAAACTCTCTCCTAAATTGTCAATTGATTTGAAACCTGGGACCAAGTATATACAAAAGAATGGTGGTAGCTTTGATGAATGGGTGAGAACCCTAAACTAAAGTGGTTGATGGAAAGTTGAAGTGTTTTTGTTTTCATTAATCTTATGTTTAAACCTCTCAAGTTGTTATTAGACATATGTTGGTGTTTTTATTTGATCATTTTCGATCTTGGATTTTCATATGATAATTTTGTATCTTGGTTTTTCAAAATAAACAAGTCACATGTTCTCATGTTCTATAAACACTAGTGAGTTAAGTTTATTGCAGTATTCAAAATAAACAAGTCATATCGTAGGATATATAGAAGGCAACAACACATGCATAAATTTACATGCTCGTAGTGAAAATTATTATACAAGGCTACAAGCACAATGAATGAATCTACCGTTAAAAAAAACACACACATAACGTCTAAATACATGCATATTATACAATGTACACACAAAATCCATGTGTCTTTTTCCCTTAGTTATCTTAAAATCCCATTTATTAATATAATATGGTAGTTTATCTTAAAATCCCATATATCAACAATTAATATATGATTTACTGAAGATTCTGCTCATGAAGAAATGTCTGTCTCTACTTTTTTTTTGGTATGAATAGTAAATAATTTTTTTACAATAATAAATCACATGTTTGATTGCTAAGATATAAACTCACCTTATAATAACAACCTAATAACAACACAAAATTTGTAATAAAGATGATAGCTAAAACTTGTGTATATCCATTTTAGTTTAGTTACAACATAAATGTCTTATAGTATCACCGACCGGATGACCCTTTTGAAACTCCTTAATTCACTAGATGCATGTTTAGATTGGCGATGAAATTAAGAAAATCACGGTATATGTAACACCCCGATTTTTTAACAGCAAAAATTTGGATTTTAGAAGTACAGTCATTAAAAAATATAGAATTGTATTTTTTTAAAATTAGTCTTCCAGCTCATAACTTCAGGAGCCTATATATTGAGGTTGTTCTAAGATGATTCATTCATCCAAACACAACTGTAGTAATATATTTGAATTTCTAATGGAGGAGAACAAAGGTTTGGAAAAAAAGTTAGATAATCTTTGTGATGTTAAGCCTGAAAAAGAGACATGGTGTTTCAAAGTTAGGGTATTTCGCTCGTGGTCTGTTTCAACTTTCTCGAATCCTAAAGAGACTAACTCAATTGAAATGATTTTGGTGAATGAAAAGGTACCCAATGCTACGTTGATCATGTTTTTGTTTTTGTTGTATATGTTTGACTTCTCAATCATAAAAAATAGTTTGGATTGTGATGTCATGTATATTTTTTAGGGTGAAAATTTACATGCAATAGTGAGAAAACAGGAGCTTTATTTGTTTAAGTCCAAGAAAGCACTTGCACCTTTTTCCTGTTCTACTCTTGCACCATATTCCACTCCGTTAGTTGTTCTTATGGTGATTATATCACCCTCTTTAATATCAAGTGTCTCACATATAATTGGGTCTAATATATGTTTATATATAATGTTATTATTCTTAGAAGTTTACATTCATTGCCACAAATGAAAATATTTTAATAGCCAAAAGAATATATAAATTTACCCAATATTGAATTAAAAATATTAAGAATATATTAACTAAGATAAACTTGTGAACAACATCATTAAACCTCAAATTGTAGACCTAATGGACTACCTTAAGATTTTTGTTTCATGTGATTTTTATCTTGCATTTTTCTATTTATAATTTATTTAGGTTATAGATAGTTATGAATGATAAGATGAAGATTTCTGGTATCTTCAATGTTTGTAATCGTTAAATAAGGAGAAATAGATGTATATTGATAGCCCCACATGTGTACGGTTCTATGGAGTAGTAAGAAGAGTATCAATGCACATGAAGTTTTATGTGATTGCCAATCTAATTTTTGATTTTGATTAGCTGATGTATATTGATAGCCCTGCAAGTGTACAATTCTATGGAGTAGTAAAAAGAGTATCGATCCACATGGAGTTTTGTGTGATTACCAATCTAATTTTTTATTTGTATTTGCTGGAAAGGAATAAGTTTATTAAGATCAATGCTTGTTTGGTTTAAAATTCAGATGTTTGAAAAGCGTCATTGGGTACATGTTTTCATCTCAATGTCTAATCTATTTCTCTATTTTATAATGAAATACAGGGAAAAAAAAAAGAAGATGATCACTTCTAGCTTTTCCGTGCTTATTTGTTGTCTGATCTGTGATAAAATATAGGCCTAGTAGATCATGGCTCTAATTGTTGTGTGCTTTGGTTTTATTTAAATAAACAAAATTTTGTTGAATAGAACACATCAACTTAAACTTTTAAGTTCCTTAAAAAAAACTTAAAAGTTTGAGGGAGGGAGGGAGAGAGAGAGAGTCACCAAATAATTATACAAATATATTATCTCTCTTAAAACTCTATGAGAGCCAAGTGTAAGCATAGTATATCCACTCTTCATCATGTTCTCAATCCAATATTCAAATTGTTACTGCTCTGATATTGACGCCTATTTAGTGGCAGGGAAAATGGTGACAACCATATATAATCTCACTTCTCTCTACCTCTCCTCCCGAGCTTTGTTTAGGATTTCCCTATTCATCTAAGTGGTGGTTGTTCCCCAGCACTTCCTGGTCCGCCCTCCCTACTTGGGAGTACACTCCTAGGTGCACAAAAGCTGTTTGTTAAAATGCTTCAATGGTGCTGGACTTTTTGGACTAGAGTTATGTGTGCAGATTTGAAAGTGGCTGCCAACAATCTCTATCTCTTGTCAACCAAACAGATGGATTCCAAATTTGTGGTGAGTTTGACTAATTTCGAGACCACATATAGTCGATATGTGCTTGCAAAAGTCAAAGAAATGATCCTTAATTGGATAGATAAAAAGACTGTGGATCTTCTCTTCTCCTTTGTCAACGATCACTTGCGGATGAAATTGGTTTGGGTGATAGGTTTTAGATATTGGTTTACTAAACCACTCTTGATTTATGTACTCTCAAAATGTAATGTTGTCCAAGCATTAGCTTATTTAGCTACGTGTGCTACCTTTAATGTGTTGATGAGGAATGTCTCCACACATTGTGTTCTAATCATTTGTAATGCTTAAAAAAACCTTTTTTTATTAAAAAAATTGATTCACTGCAGAGACGGGGATGGGGTGGGAATACCCGAACCCATTGGGGACGGGGATGAGATTTAACTTCTCATCCCCGTTGAGTATGGGTTGGGTAATGGGTAAATATATGAGAGTAGGGGATGGGGATGGGGAAGGCAAAACCCGTCCCCACCCCGTCTGATTGCCATGCCTACCAACAATATAGACCTCGGGGGAAATTCTAAAAAATTGAAAAACAAAACAGAACAGTAAAATATGAAATATATAAATATGTGAAAACACTGATTGATCTGCATAAATAACAATGTTAATCTCAAATTTAATGAAAATCTTAAAATTCTTCTCAACAAAATTTTCAAATTGCTTCACCAGGAAGCTAACTACCTTACTAGAAATTAGATTATTACAACTAAAGTTTTCCTAGTAGGTGAGATTGGCTACATAAATTAATTGATGATGTCATAAAGTTCTTCCTTTTATTAGGTTTACAGATAAACCATTAACCTTTACATGTCGCTTAGTAGTTTGTCCTATAGTTTCCTTTACCTTCCTTATTGATGCTTTTACATGTATCCTCCAACATGGACAAACCACCTATGGCAAGACTAACATCTCTTCCACAATAGAGTTCCTCTAATTTTCTATCTAATATTTGTATATCTAATCTTATTTTGTGTTGTGAAATTCTTTCCCTTGTACAAAATCATGCATGTCACCCCATCTTTTAGGTGTGATCAATAAGCATATTTAGAACCAACATGAAATCATGCCTTGTTTAAGTTTTGGTTCCTGTAAAAAAAAAAAAATTGTTTTTGGTCCCTACAAAATTTTGTTTTTTAAAATAGTCCCAGGGACTATTTCTGGGACTATTTTAAAAAACAAAAAAATTTGTAGGGACCTGTTTAAAAAAACAAAATATTTTGCAAGGACCAAAAACTACAAAATGGGTCCAGTCATCATGTGCCACGTAAGCAAATCATCACAAAAATGGGGTCAGGGACTATTTTAAAAAACAAAAAATTTTGCAGGGACCAAAAACAAATTTTTTTTTTTACAGGGACCAAAACTTAAACGAGGCATATTTGCAGGGACGAGTGCAATATTTAAGCCAAAAATAAATGCTCAAATTTGACCCTTGGTTACACCTTCAGTTATCAGAAAATCTTTTGTATTTCCACCTTTTGTTCTCACATCATAACTAAGACCAGTCACTTAAAAACAGTTTAATCAGAATAGAAATTGTCCAGAATTTCTCCTGTAACACCAAATCAACTCATTCATCTAGCGAACAAACTACACTAACATATTAGCATCCAAAATAAGCTCTCACTTTAGAAGAAAAAGAAAAAGTGTAGAATATTTTTAGTTATTGAGAATATCATATAATAGATATTCAAACATATTCACGATTTGTTAGCAATGTGTCTGTAATATCAAACAATAGACTCTTTCTCCACCAAAAAAAACATTGGTGTCTTTCATCAACAATTAGGATCTCTTACTTTTAATATGAATTGCCCCACTTTGGAGGAATTAAATCCATTATTAACTTCAGTGATAGCTGATAAGTGTATTTTCCCTTCAAAAAAGAAACTGATAAGTGTATTTTGTTATTTTATACATGTTTATTTAAACTATAGAAGGAAAAAAAAAAATCAGTTTTGAAATAATTTTAGAGTTCTCAGATAATTATTTATTTCTACCTTCATGTTTTTTTTATCCCATCTTGAAGATTCTTTGTAGAGAATTTGTTTTTTTAACCCATCATGAAAATTATTTGTTTCTACCTTCAGATAATTCTCACATTTATCCCATGATGAAAAAGGTCCAATGACAGACCACTTAAATCCAAATTCTTTGTAGAGAAATGGTAGCAATACACTATTATGAAATGAAATTTATGCGAGTCTTACCACTTTGAATGTGTCCTGCGAATGATCAAGACAATATGAATTTCACTCAATAATGGAGTGTGTTAGAGTGTATTACTACGATTGCACATTTTCTTAATAGTTTTCCGAAGGTCACTCAGACAATTTATGCAGAATTCCTCAGATGTTTAAAAGTGTGACGCCATAGAGTTTAACTTCATTCAAGATCTTAATGAATGTAACGATTGATGAAATTTACTGAAATAGATATTTAATTTCCTATCTTGTTCATTACAATTCTAAAATGCGCTGCATATCACTATAAGAATGGAAAGACAAAAACTATTTACAGAAAATCAATGAGAGCAGGGAGACATCACACAGTAAAAAAAAATGGCATTAAGCAACAACCTTTCACTAACTTGAATCATTAGTTTTCCTTTGACATCTGTATATATAAATTCATGTGAAAAGAGAATCGCTACCTGATCCTTGACCAAAATTGCACACAACGTGTGACTTTTGCTCAAACTCCAAATACAGGACCTGGTAGGCCACATAGTCAAGGCAAGCATCACCAATTTAAGAAAGATTGAAGCAATACCTTGACCAAAACTATTGCCATGAAGCGCTCTGTCCACTCGGCATGGCTCGAGCTTCGGCTAAAGAGACAGCCATAGCCAGCATCATCTGCTCCTCAAAACTCTCAGGAACAATAGGTTCTGTGGCACTTTCAAAGCTTCCATCAATGTCATTAGACTGTGACATAGATGACACTTCACCACGATCTTCTGCTTCAACAGAGTTTGCATAGCTAGTTGCCGTTTCAGCTACCTGTGATCCATGATCTATGCTCCATTGACCATGACTCCTAGTCGTTGCCATAGTATCATCTGGTGGCCCCTCATCCAGGTTTTCTGTGGGTGAATAACTAACCATATCTCTACCAATCCGGTTATAAAACCTTCTGGAACCTGGTAGCATGTTGAATGTTGTATTTTCATTATTGGAGCTTACAGATGATTCTCCAGACATTTGCTGACGCTCAGCAAGAGCTGCAATGGCACAAGCAAGACCCCCCGATGGGGATGGGGATGAGGATGTCCCTGCCTGTTGACCAATGGGAGACAAAGCATAGCGATCATCAGCTACGTAGTGGCCAGAAGTAGCATCAGCAAAAGATAAATTTCTCTGCCTGCCATTCTCCTGTAATTTTAATACATATATTGAGTCAATCACAATGATCAAATAAACAAGATTATACAAGCCACATAGTAGTGTTAATGGACTCGGGTTTTCCAAATCTTTTACATGGCAGCATATCCACCACTGAATTTCATAATATGAACATAATTTATAGTTTTACCTAATGCTTTACAGTAGTGGATATTCTGCAATGCACAAAGTTCTTAACGAACCAAGTATAAATTAACATCTATTTAGGAAAAGGGAAAGATATGGTTTGGATGGAAGGGTCGTTTTTCCACAATAGAAATGTCACCCAAAATGATGGGCATTTGCTTTTTGACTTTGGAGTGCTATTGCAACCTACTAGGTGCTAGCTTGTATGCAAACTTAATGGATAAAATTATGCATCAATTACGTTTTTGAGCTAATTATATCTAGAAACTAGATGTGTTTTATAGTAATTATTATTGTTGTTTTGTAATGGTAGGGTCAGTCAAAAGCTGAGACGTATAGTCATCACAAACATAAATTAGACATCACATCACATGGACACAAAAACACAACAAGCCAAAATATAACTGTCTCACACAGCATGGACGTAAATAATGAAAAGTTATGTAATTCCGATAGTTTATAAAAGTACTAACTAGTCAGTACTACCTAGAAATGCACAAGCAATGAAGAAATTTAAATGAAGAGGGTTTTTCTATGCTGTTGTTTGGAAGTTAATATTAATATATACAAAAGTAGTGCACCTAGCTCAATTATGGATATTATATATTTGTTTCATCTGAAAATCACTTTTCTGAAGCAAAAAATAGTAATGATGAGGTTCAACAAGACAAGAACAAATATTGCACTCCATGTGAAGAATTTTCTTCCTTTTTATAATTGTGTTCAGATCTTGAGAAAAATAAACTGAAACTGAATAATTTCAAAATTGATGGACAATTGGCACTGAACAATAGATTATCTAGCATATTGTTATTCATTAAGAGATTTTAAAACAAGTCGTGAACCGCTATATTGCAAGGGAGTGGTGAACTTCAATTTTAATAATGTAATCAAATCAATGATAGCACACAGTAAGTAAGTATATTCGAATAAATTCCTTCACCTGAATGGAAAGCCAGATTGCTTCCATGACCATTATGTCCTCAAGATCGACATCAAATTCATCATCTCTGCAGTTTACGACATTTAGCAAAAAATATCAGATATGCCCAGAAAGTATAGTTTCAAAAATGGAATATATAAAAGACCGTTACAATCATGGACACCGATTTACAACTTACTCCCTCCGGTCTCAAATATAAGAAAATATTCTTTTTGTAGGTTCATTGAATAATTAATGTATCTGCTTTACAATGTAGACCAGATACATTAACTACTCAATGAACCTAAAAGAAGAATCTTTTCTTATATTTGAGACCGGAGGGAGTATTTATTAAGACATCAACATAAATGAAAAAACATTGATCGGGCCCCACCCATGGTGTTGTGTGTATACAACCATCACAAGATAGAGAGAAGAGTTTTCTTTTAGGCTAGATTTTTGAAAATATATATGTGGTGGAGTAACAATGAAGCTTCAACTTGGATGTCATTAGCCTTGCATTAGTAAATGGAGATGCAATAAGAGACTGCTAAAAAAATAAAAACTACAGGATGCAGCCAGGCAGTACCGAACAATACAACGCCAATACAGCAACCATTTTAAAGTATGTGTTTCATTGGTCTTCAGTGCAGGACCAATGCAGAAACCATTTTACAGTATATATATAGGGTTTTGCGAGAAGACACCGTTTAGTTTTTATGAAGGTGTCTTTCATTATCCACTTTTTAGTTATAACTTGCTAGAAGACACCTTTCTAGCAAAACTCACATATATATATATATATATAGATAGATAGATATAGATATATATATATTATAAAATCAGACTATAAGATATGCACATTGTAGCAAACAAGCCAGTTTAAAAATGGTATATGGATAGTGATAGCACAGCTAAAACATAGTAGTAGTACCATAATCCTTAAATAGTTGTCTCATTCTACTTCTCAATTTAAATTACGCATACATTGAAACATTGAACAAACCCATAAAACATTCTAAATCAAATACTGATACAAAAGAACAAATCATGGATTTGCCACAAATCAGTATCTTGAATCCTCCTTTTAAAAAGCTAATTGCTAATAATGTCCGTCAGTCTGTGTGACTCATCATTTCTCGCATGCCTAATCATATCCATCCATACAATCAAAACATCAGGAGCAGCATTGGTTCAAGGTGAGCGACTGAATCGAAATGAAGGAATCAAATTATAACTGATTGCACCTACTGCCCTCTTCATCTATTTTGTTAGGTACGCAATTATGAAATCAGACTTCCATCTATTTGAATTCAGCTTGCCTATAGACTTATGATTCAGATAATTAAATTTAGACAATTTATGAGTATAGTACTCCTTGTAACCTTATTGGTTGAAAGAATTTCAAAAGTATTAGCACAAAATCATAGATGGTTAACTTATATATATTCACACTAGATCAAATATCCATAAGTTGGTACAAAAACAATGGACTCAGAAACGATAAGACATAATAGGAAAATGTTGCGGGATTGGTAAAGAAAAGAAGTGAACGCTGTCATACCTATTGGCCCTAGTGGCAGGAGGTGGTCTAACCATTGGTGTGGCACACGAGTCTTGAGAAGAGACGATTTCATCGTGTTCAATGGCAGACGTTGAAGATTCAGCCACTACAGAAATTTAAACAAAACAATTTATGCAACTAGAATTTGTCACATAGTCACATTACACATACAGAAAAAATCTGGAACTACGTTTAATCAAAAATAAAAATACCTGCATTTAAACTATATTCAACATCTGCAACAGCCACATTCACATTCGAAGAGCTTACTTCTAGTCTTTTATGCATTCTTTCCTCTTCATCCTGAAGTTCCTGCTGCCGCATCCTAATTTTTGCCTCAATAACACGCTGCTCCTCCTGAATATTTATGAGTATGCATGCAAAACTTTATTCACTATAAATTGTTTTTTTAGAAATTGCATTCCAAAAGACAATAATCATAGAAGATAACAACTTACAATCTGTTCCATCCCCTTCTCTTCTTTTGATTTAACACCGCGATACTCCACAGCATAATTCGCCGTTTTACAGAAGGGACATCTAATGCTGTTAAGGAAAACATTTATCCTAATACTAAAGCTACAAGAAAGTCGCTAGACAATCAATTGGAAGTTACATCCTCACATTGAAGACAGACAACTAGTAACAGGATACTGTGTAGGCCGAGTTGAATTTGGAACTTTCATCTGCAAAAAGCACTCTGATAAAAGGAAATTAATCAGGATGAATAGAAATGCTAATGACAGAATATATATATATATATATATATATACAACCAGTGAAGATAACCAATCATTACCTGTACAAATGCTCTTTGTGCAACATCTTGATCGGTTTAGACTTGGATAATACTAAATTCATGGGAAAAAAACAAAGCACAATGGAATAGTTTGATTAGAAAAGGGGTAGGCGAAATTCACATTTTGGAACAGATTTCAAAGAAACAAAAAGTAAAAACAGCCCATATGCTTAGTGTTACTTTTATTCTGATTAGCATGTTTATGTAAAAGTGTTCAAGGTTACATTCTCCATTAGTTTAGTTCGAAGAAAAAATAAATTAACCCCAAAACTGATCACAGGTCAAATGTAGATTGAAATATGTGCGCTAAGTTGAATTGAGTTATTTAAAAAATTTACTGTAACTGAATAGCTATTGGAGATATGTAATGGAAATGATACCAGAAAGCAAATCGGGCACTCTTCACGATCTACAGCAGTTTCTTCATCTCCAGGATAGCAAGGTGCAAGCTTTGATTCTAGGATTAGCTTCCTCAGCTTCTTCTGATCGACGTCCTTATGATTATACAACCCTTGTGGCCGTGTATATTTTTCATCTACCACTTGTCTCCTCCTCCCAAGTTTATTACCCATCAAACAAAATTCAGTTTTTCCCGTTTGCCGATTATGTTTTGAATTCTTCAACAAGATAATACAGTACAACAACAACAACAACAAAAGCAACAAACTATAACATTATCTATAAAAATCGGTCACTTTTCTATACCACTAAAGCACACTGTTACAAAATAAAATTGTATTATCAAATAATCAACAAGCTTAATCCCCCATATATAATACAATCAACAGAGTATTTCTTGTAAATATATTGACATTGTTGCAGAGACACATTCCAAAAGCCCTGCAGAGAAAATCACCTAGAAGTAAACAAGAGGTAAACAAAATTCCAAAGAAAACCCAAAAGTACACACGCAAATTGCAATAGAATCACTCAAAGTATCAAACTTTCTACAAATTCATCACCAAAATCACTGCTTCGACAACACTCAACAAAACAAAAACCCGAAAAAAAATCCCAATAAAGAAAACAAGCAAGTAATTTCAATGCAGCAATTATTTACAAATCACCTAGAAGAAGTAAGCAAACATAATTCAAAAGAAAACCCAAAATTACACACTTTACTAATTGCAATAAAATCACTCAAAGTTTCAAAATTTATACAAATTCATCACCAAAATCACTCTACTTACACATCACTTAACAAACCAAAAAACCAAATTAACAAAACAATCTTATAATTTCAATGCAGCAAAGTTTTTCAAAAATTAAACTAAATTCATTAACAATTTGAGAATCACTTAAAATCTCAAACTTTATCCAAATTCCCACAATTCATCACCAAATTCACTATTTCCACAACACAACAAAATCCCAAATTCACAAAACAATCTCCTAATTAAAATGCAGCAAAATTTTCCAAAAATTAAACTAAACCCATTAACAATTCGATACCAAACAACAAAATCACCTTCAGAACAAAGTGAAATCAACAAAAACACGAAGAAGTAAGAACCCTAATCAAAGCAATAAGAAACTCCAATTGATGAAAAACACAACAACAATGACATAAGAATAAAAACAATCAGAAAAACAAAAACAGTACCAATTGTTGTTCGGTTCCAAAGTTGAGAGTGTAAGACGAAAAAAAAAGTAGTTTTTGAAGATGTTTGAGAAGTTGAAAAGATTAGAACAGTGAGCGAAAAACACGTAAATAGAAGGAACGAAGAAAAAGGAAGAAAAGACAAGGAACTTGGGAATCGGAAAACGAACCTGAATTGGGTTTGCAGAAGAGAGAGAGAGAGAGAGAGAGAGAGAGAGGGTTTTGTAGAGAGAGAGAATTGCGGAGAGAGAGAGAGAGAAGAAAGGAAGGAGTAATAGAGGAGAAAAGAATGATTCCATTTTCCATTTACCTCACTACTCGACTCACCTGCTTTCACGCGCTCTTCTATTAAGTGTTTTTCACCCGCCATTTGTTTTTTTGAAATTTTATGTTTTTGGTCTTATCCGTATAAATATACAAACTTTTCGTTTTAATTCCTCTAAAATTTTCCTTCAACTTTTAGTCCTTATAAAATTTTCAATCACTACTTTTGGTCTCTATTTTTAAGTTAATTTTTGTTTTTTTAATGAAATTGTGCAGAAATATGTAGTATATTATCAAAAAAAAAATTAGAATTTTTAACCGTCAAAAATATAAAAATTCATATTAAATTCATGTTTTGTTAAAAAATTCTAATTTTTTTGGGGAGAGATTCTTATAATATTATGAATTTTTCTGCAAAATTTTATTCAAAAATATGAATTCTACATATGAGTTTATTTTAAATGAAGGACCAAAAGTGAAGATGGAAATTTTTTTAGAGAATAAAAGTTGAAGGAAAATTTTAGAGGGACTAAAACGAAAAATTTGTATATTTATAGGGATCAAAAACATATTTAACCCAATTTTTTTTTACGATAAAACTTTAATCTGCTAAAAGATAAGTATTGGATAGAACATTACAAAACATAACAATACAACATAAGACACAACAATTTATCTCGATGTTTGGTGAGTAAAAGGTTAGCTTAGAGTGTTTTTTGGTTCTCGAGGTTTGAAACATAGATATAGAGCAATGGTAACAGGCATATAAGTGTTTTAATTTGGCAGTTATAATATTTTGGTTTTAGGTTAAATTACTTTTTTTTTTCTCTTAACTAGTTTTCGTTTTACATGTATCTCTTAATTATATCTTTGTTACTAAAGTAGATATCTTCCGTTAATATTTAACTTCAAGGGCATGTTTGATGGTCAGAATAGGATAGAGGCATAATATGATATAAAGGTGGATAGAGATATAATATGATAAAGACATGATAAACATTAATCCTATCATGTGTTTGATGCGCACATGATAACAAACATAATATCATTATAATTAAATGAAAAAATTGCTCTCATAATTAATTAAATATTATAAATATGGCATGTTATTAATTATAATAGAAAATACATGCTATAATTATTTTTAAAATGACAATATTTTAAAAATGGTTGAATATCAAGATAATAAATAAGGAATGATCTTCTAATCTCATCAGGACAATTTATAACCCAGCCTATACTCAGAATAGAAATTACAAAGGAAAGTCAGGATAGAATAGGAAAATGGTTTATTTTATTCTATCCTTTTGGTGCATCAAACATGAGATTTAAGCAGGATATGATTAATGTATCATATCCTGTCTCCCTATCCTGACCATCAAATGCACCCCAAATGATTGCGGTCGTAAATAATCCACCAAAGACCTTATTAATTAAGGTATCAAACAAAACCAAATAAATAGTAAAAAGACCAAATGAGTAATTTAGCCTTGTTTTTAATATGGTACCATTGATGTGTGAGACTTATTTACACACTCATTTTTTAAGTTTGAAGTGAGACTTTAGCTATTGAAATACTTAAATTTTTAAAAAAAAATTATATTTGACAAAGCTCTCAATTATTTTTGTGCATTTGATTTTAAGTATACACAATCAATCGAACCAAAGCCACCATGTTGTTTGTCGGTTTGATTCAACTTGGATTTTATCACGAAAATGTGTAAATCCAACCCATATTGATATGTGTACTTTGATCATATTGAGAAATATGTTCTCTCAAAATCGAATCAAATTGTTCCATGAACACCCCTATTTTACACCCCTATTTTACAATGTCATTCAATTATGCTGTAAAATCTCATTACAATATCATTATTCTCTTTTCTTTTCTGTTGGAACGTCGTAAAAGGAATTCTTTCAAAAAAACATAAAAAGAATCGACAAGGGTAAAAGGAAAAAAAAAATCACCGCAACGCAGACAAACATCCCAACAATTAAATAATTAATTGATAATTTAAATCAATACCTAACTATTTTTAATTTTATTTGGTAAAAAAATTATTTTTAATTTTATTTTATTTAATCATTGTTTGGCTTAGAAAATTTAGTGCCATGACACGTAAAACTATTAAATGTATTAAGTATTGAATTGAATGAATATAAAAGTAGAGTAAACATAAATTATTTTATGACTTTCCTCAAAAAATTAAATTATTTTATGACTATTCTATTTTTTTTTATGTTCTATATTATTGTTTTAAAAGAAACTATTCTATTATATTATTAATTACCTTTTTGACTAGATAATTAATTATTTTTTTGACTAAATAATTAATTATTAATAATGACTAAAGAAAATTCAAACATGTCTAAAAGTATTCAACAAATTCATTTATTATGATAACTTTAATTTAATATATTTATTTTTTAATGAATTATTGTATAGTTTAATTTGAAATTAGTCTATAAATAAATACTCCATTCAATCCTAATTATAAGAGGAATTTCCTTCTTTCAAATTCATTGAATAATTGTATCTGATATATTATACAGACCAGATACATCAATTGTTCAATTAATATGAAAAAGAATATTCTTTTATAACCAGGAACATAGAGAGTATTAAAGACTCTTATTAATTTTGTTTTTGATGGAGAGTATTAGAGACTCTTATTTAATTGTTTGTTCTAAAAACAGAAAATAAAAAACTAAATATTTACAAAATAAATTTAGTGAATTGTCTTGATACAAAATAAATATCAACAATCTTTGAAAGCAGCGCCAAAAATTTGATGGACGAGTTGGTAAGTGCACTAAATTGTAACAAGTAATAAAGTAGTAAGTTATCGTCTTCATAAAGATTGCTATTCAACTTAACAATTATTGGAATTTATTTGAGTAAAAGAAGTAAAAGAGTTTAAAAGGTTTGCATGTTTTCAATTGACTTGCACAATGCGAGATTAGGTTTTTGATTCGGATGTTTAACGACGATTAGGGTATCCTTAAATCTCCTCTATCTTATTTGTTGGAATTAGCTCGGTTTGATATTAGTTATGACCTGCCTTGATAAATGAAGGTTATGATATGACCTTTTGATGTAACAATGGGAAATTCAAGTATTTGTGCCCAAACAAAGGCTATATTTGCGATGTACCCTTAAAGATTAGTCATAACTCTAATGATCATACTTATACTCAATTAAAAGAGATTAACTTAGAAAATAAGCAATCTACTACTATTCTTGTTTGTGCACCGACAAGATAATCGAGTCTTATACCTTAACCTACATATCATGTCAAGGTTTTGTTGAAAAGCAATGAGCGTGGAGCATATACAAATTAAATCAGGCAATAGAATCATAAACTAGATAGAACACTTTATTAATTGAATCCAACAAATAAGTAGAGGTTCACTGTGGAACCCTAATCAAGAGAGGTTTAATTACACATTGTAACTAACATCATAACAAAACAATAGAAATACATACCCTGGAGAGAACAAGAGGAGAAATGCAAAGAAAATAACTAAAAAAAACATAGCCTAAAATATCATATGATACTCCGTCATCACAACCCAAACAAAAATTGTTGCTTATCCTCAAATAACAAAATAACAAGAAGTTTGAATGTACATGAATTTAAAAATTGGAACATACATTTCCGGAGATGGTGTTTAGATTGTTACTCTTCCCACTTCCAGACTTACCTAACTTATCACTTCCATGCAAGCGGGACAGACTTAGAGAACATACTCATACTTTCAACCACATTCAATTCCAAAACACACGTATGTATCTTCTAAAATCAGTGGGGGCTAGTTAATGAATTTGTCACACTCTAGTCCTCGTGTGATTGTACCTTGCTTTGAATTTGAAGCAATGCTAAACGGCCATTCAAAATCAATACTACCACACACACATATATAGATCTTTTCAAGGTTATAAGGTGACTTAGGTTAAGGTGTGATATATTTGGGAAGGTTGGCTAACAAGAAATTTTGGAGTTAGTTCCTAATGATTCCCAACTTGAAATACTCCGTCAAACCTTTAGCTTTGAGTCACAATGTCACAACCAGAATTTAGGAGGTACTAGCTTTTGTGTCAAGCAAGAAAAATGGGTACAAGTAGAACTACTTATTCATTTTTTGAAGAGACCAAACTTTTGTTTTTGTCTCTTGTTTTTATTTTTATTTTTGTGTAGACCAATTTTTTATGTTTTATCTACAATTTTCATTTTCATAACTAAGTGATGCTAGTACCCCACCCAAACTTAAGATGTTTCTAATTTCAAAAAGTGACTTCAAACTTAATTTCAAACCATAACAAGTATTTCAGTAATCTATCTAACTTCAAAGAAATTAAACATATATGACATCATAGAGTTCAAAAACTTGTGACATGATTCAAGTCATCTAATGCATGGAGGCTCAAAATTGTTCCATAAAGGATATATCAATAATAAATCAAGGTGTCTTGAAAAATGCTCAAGGTATCTAGACAAGTTTCTTGTGTGTATGATAATAGAACTGATAGTCAGTAGAGAACGACTGCACTTTCCAGCAAAAATAGCAATCACGTGGAACACACATATATGAAAGAAATATAGTAGAAAATGGACAAATATCTGACTCAAAATCTCACCGGTTACACTATATAGAATCAAAATGGTGAATTTTTCTAAGTATCTTCCACAACAAGTCTCAATAGTTATCATGCTCTTGAACTTCGTAAATAAGCTAGCCCTATGATGTTATTGATTGGAATAATTCTTCGAGACTAAAACAAAAATTTTGGAATTTAAAAAAAAGTGGTTATGCAATTCATGTAAGAACAACGAGTACAGTCACGAGTTAAAAAAACAATGAAAGTAAAAGAATTATGAGATGAAGTGGCTATGGAAAATTAAATGACTTAAATTCAAAATGACTAAAAGTAAATTTATGGGTTGTCTCCCACTCATCGTGTGTCTAGTGTCTCGAGCATGACATTAAGTTGAGCTTGGGAACCTCAAACCTTCAGGATCCTTGTCTTCTGTTTTCTCTTTTTCTTTTGATTCTTCTTTTTCTGGGTCTTCCACTTCTGGTTCTGACCAATCATACCAACTCTCTACGAGTGCTTTTTGAATTTAAGTTAATCATCAGAAAATTCCATAACCTTGGCATATGCATCAAGTGAAGGAGTTACCTTGTAGCATTGACAATAACTGTTGGACCTTATAAATACTTCCTTTTGCTCTAATCTTCCTGGAATCAGTGGGCAGTTTTGATCTTCGTTGTCTTTTGTGGCAATGACGTCGACTAGGAGTTCAAATCCTCCAATGTTTATCATCATGCCTCTAACCATGCCTGCATGAGTTGTTGTTGTACCATCTACAAGCCCATCCCCCATGAAGCAAGGCCTCAGCTCCAATCCTCCAATTAGTTAAAAATGGCTATAGGCATGAGTTTTCCACTAGATCCTAAGTTGTACATAGCTTAACCTACATATGTGCCCCCTAAATTGACAAAAACATTGAAACATCTAGGACATCCTTCCTTTTTTGGAACCTGAAATTCAGAAATAACACAACTACTTTTTCTTGAAGAAATATATTATTCATTTGATGGTTTCACCTCAAGTTTTAGGATGTCTTGAAGAAATTTGATGCAACAAGGGCTTTGCTTGAGCATTTCCTTGATGGGAATGTTTACTTTGAACCTTTATAAGGCTTTGATGAGTTCTTGAAAATTTTCTTCTTGACTCTCATCATTTTTAACTTTCTCATTGAGACTCTTGCAAGCTTCTAGGTTATTTCACACATCTTCTTCAATCAATGTTTCTGATACTAAGACGCTTCCCTTTCTTTTCTTCCTCGATTTTTCATCTTTCTTCTTTTTTTATTCTTCCGTGAAAGTTTCTTTTTCCCTTGGATTGATTTCAATTCAATTATTGGCATTTTTCCTTCCTCGGAATTCATCTCTAACAACTTGACTGTATCTTCATCTTATGCACTAGAGTCAACTTCACTTGGAGTTGCCTATTCACTTGGTTCTTTATTGGCTACCTCTTCTTTGCTTTCGTATTTAATTGGATTCTCTTTTTTTTTTTAGCTTTTTCTATCTTTTCTTCCACCACCCATGCTCCTTATTTTTCGTACGAACTAAGGTGCAGCTTCCCATTGTCATTGCTTCCTCGATTTCTCGAAGTTCACGTTGTTTTGATATTAACTTGTCCATAAACTTTGTGTAAATAGAAATATGTTCAAGAGCAGCCACAAAAGGAAGAATAACTTTAATATATGTTATGAGCTTCAAGAGTACTGATGAGCAAAACCGCAAGTGTACGGTTTTACCGAAGTAGTAAAAAGAGAGTATCGTTCCAACAGGGAGTTGTTTAATTTGATTTGCTTTTAATGGATGATCAGAGAGTTTGATTGTAAAGATTGGGTTTTAAAGGTTTTTAAAATAATAATAATAAAAAGGCACCTTGGGATTATTGGTTCATCATAACAACGAATCCTTCACAAACAAACCATAAACCATGACTTTATATTGGACCTACTTTCTAAAGACAAGTTTCTCTTTAGCGTATCAAAGCCTCTCTCGAGGTGCAGTGAGTGTGTTCCTCTAACAATCAAGCATATTCTCATGGTTGATTGTTATTAGAATCCTTGAAGAACGAAACTTTATATGTCTCAAGGTTTGCTAGACTATTCTCATGTTTTTCAATCCTTGTCTAAATTCACTTGTTCCAATATCAAAACTCCGCTCTCGCTTTATGAATTGATATTTGAGATGATGAATTAACAAATATTAACCCTCCGCTCTCGCTTTATGAGTTTGGCATTTGTTAATTCATTATAAAAACGGTGAATTAGATTAGAAAGTAGATTTATATAAAATTAGGGTTTATGGCTTGGTTTGATTGAGATTACGTCATTAGACTTATCCAACAATCCCAAGACAAGAAAGGTATACTCACTCATGATCATCGTAGCCATAGAAGAGGAGAAGAAGAACATTAAATAAATAACAAGGAAGTAAAAGAAGAACTTTTATTAAGAAAGACAATTGTCACTATTGTATTCCAAGAACAAAAGATGATTTTGTTGTGATAGCTAACTACTCTATTTATAGCCTACAAAGACTTAAGCCCTAAGAAATATAACAATAAAATGCTCCACAAGAACCCACGGGCTTTTAGGTCAGAAGTAGGCAAATAGGTAGCTTGTCTGGAAAGCAAAAAGCAGCAAAAGAAGACTCTGAAGGATGGCACGGCTGTGCCACTGGGGGCATGGGCCGTGCTGTAACGCTCGTTTATTTTATTTTTGGTAGAATTTAGAGTCCTATTTAATTGATTTATGTGATTATGTGATTTGTTTATTTAATTAAATGGTTTTATTAATAGTTAGTAAGAATAAGATAGGAATTAGAATATTTTAGAATTAAGGGGTGGAGGTGTAATTAAGAGGAAACAAAGGAATTAGTGGGAATTAATTAAAATTAATTAGAATGAAGGAGGTTAAGAAAAGGATAGTCAGGGAAAAGAAAATCATTTTACGTGAAAACAGAGAAGTTTGAGAAAAAGGGGAAAAACCAAGAGCAAGAGAGAAGAGGCAAGAGAAGCTAGGACCTTTGTAATTCAATCAAACCAGGTAAGGGTGGGGTT
>Ga0228710_1005234_pt1 | contig 20194 bp, 8 predicted proteins | sample MedpolnodulmetaG_FD_177995 | JGI IMG/M metagenome (GOLD analysis project Ga0228710, IMG submission 177995) | Root nodule microbial communities from Medicago polymorpha collected in Santa Monica, California, United States - pink nodules | ecosystem: Host-associated > Plants > Roots > Nodule... | reverse complement strand
TGCATTGCTTTTGTTCTGATCAGTGAATCAGTCTGGATGGATGACTGATGAAGAATTTACAAGAGAGATGATTGCTGGTGTGAATCCACACATTATCAAAAGAATTCAGGTAAATTTAATAGTCTAACAATTATTATAAAAACACAAAAATTTAACTAAGAATATTGTGTCCACTTTTAATTATACCATATTTTCAATTGTTAACGTGATTGTTGTTTGCTACATATTGTAGAAATTTCCACCAGAAAGCAAGCTAAATAGGCAACTCTACGGTGACAATACCAACAAAATAACCAAACAACAATTACAAATTAACATGGGTGGGGTCACTTTACAACAAGTAATGACACAATTTAACATTAATAGTATGAATAAATGATTTTGTTACTTCTACTTCTTCTGTCTCATTTTAATTATCATATTTGAGTCGTGTGCGATTAGTTGATTGATTTCAATTTTAAAATAGTTAGTAAAATAGTTAACTGAAGTAAAATTCAATAAAAGATGGTATTTGAAAGTTAAAAAATTAAAATGAGATGGAAGAAGTATTTTGCAAAATAGGTTCATTTTAATTCAAACAATTGCAATGACTAAATTATATATTTTTTAAACAGGCTATCAAAAACAATAGACTTTACATACTTGATTACCACGACTCAATATTTCCATATTTGAGGAAAATAAATGAAGTCAGTGATCATACAATGGGATATGCTACTAGAACCTTCATTTTCTTACAAAATGATGGAACTTTGAAGCCATTAGCCATTGAGCTAAGTAGCCCACATCCTAAGGCTGATCGCTTTGGTCCTATCAGTGAAATCTACTTGCCTGCAAGTGAAGGTGTTGACTTTGCTATTTGGCTACTTGCCAAGACTTATGTAATTGTAAATGACTCATGCTATCACCAACTTATCAGCCACTGGTACGAATTCTATTGACAAGATTATAGCGTCAGACATAGTTTAAATGTCTCAGTTATTCATTGTTATCGACATGTGTGACAGGTTGAATACTCATGCAGTTGTTGAACCATTCATCATAGCAACAAACAGGCATCTTAGTGTAGTTCACCCTATTCATAAGCTTCTACTTCCACACTATCGTGACACAATGAACATTAACGCGCTTGCAAGGGATTCCTTGATAAATGCAGGGGGTATTATTGAATCGACGTTCTTGTTGGGAAAACATTCTTTAGAATTGTCTGCGGTAATATATAAGGACTGGGTTTTCACTGATCAAGGTCTGCCTAATGATCTACTTAAAAGGTAACCTTACAAAACATTAGATCCTGGAAATATATTCATTAGTTGAAACGAGGATGGAAAAAGTGTTCGCAACCACGACCTAAGATGAGACATCAAAAATTTTCATGCGGAATCATCGGTGGTTGTGGCTGCATCAACTGTATTTAGCCGCAATTTTAAACTTCAGTTGATAATATATTGATATCAAAAGTTTTTATTTTGATATTAATGATTTCTTCCTTTCTTGTTATCTAGAGGTGTGGCTGTTAAGGATCCAACTTCCCCACACGGCCTTCGCCTTCTGATAAAGGACTACCCTTATGCTGCTGATGGATTAGAGATATGGACAGCAATTAAGTCATGGGTTGAAGAATATGTGTGTTTCTACTACAAGTCAGATGCAAATATAGCACAAGATTCTGAACTCCAAGCATTCTGGAAAGAACTTGTAGAGGTCGGTCACGGTGACTTGAAAGATGCTAAATGGTGGTTTAAGATGCAAACTCGCACAGAGTTGATTGAGGCTTGTACCATCCTTATATGGATTTCTTCGGCACTTCATGCAGCTGTTAATTTTGGACAATATCCGTACGGAGGTTACATCCTTAACCGACCAACTAAAACCAGAAGATTAATGCCTAAGAAAGGATCTGCTGACTATGCTGAGCTTTCTAATAACTATCAGAAGACATATTTGAGAACAATCACACCAAAGAAAGACATCCTAGCTAACTTGACCGTTATAGAGGTCTTGTCAAAACATGCCTCAGATGAACAATACCTTGGACAAAGAATTGAAGGTGATCTTTGGACTTCTGATTCACAGCCAAAAGAGGCTTTCAAGAGGTTTGGAAGAATGTTGGCTGAAATTGAACAGAAACTCGCTAGAAGAAACAATGATGACACACTGAAGAATCGTCATGGACCAGTGAAGATGCCATATACTTTGCTCTATCCTTCCAGTGAGGAAGGATTGACTTGCAGAGGCATTCCCAACAGTATCTCCATATAAAATGGGTCATGGTTGTTGTATTGCTGCTTTGAATAACAGATGAGAAGGAATTCTATTTCCTCACCTCCTACATATGGTCATGTTATTATGTATGTTTGTTTTATTGTTAATGTTTTACTTTACATCAATAAGAACTATTGTGTCTGTTTGTACCTTGTAACATTCTGGTCCTGTTGTATCAAATGCAGCCTTAATGGTTTTATTTCAGGAACAAATTGCCTCATGTTTCAAATATGGTATCAGTTGCGTTTTTTCTTAGTTCTCTCTGTTTTTTCGCACGTCTTTTTTCTTCTTCTTCTCGCACTATTCTTTTGTGCTCTTCTTGAACTTTCTGTACCTCTCATGGCTTCCTTAAATGGTAACAATCCTTTCATATTCATTCTTCTAATAATCCTGGTTTTGTGTTGGTTTCTCACCCTGAGTGGTGACAATGGCACTTTCTGACAAGAATAAGTTCGTATCTGTTGATGGCTCAATTGCTCAACCTGATCTAGAACCTTAATAAATTAAATAAAAATATAAAAATAATTAATCACCAGAACCTTACCTTCAACTTCACTGGAAATATAATTAGAAGGTTTTTTTTTCCTTCGTTATAGACAATGCTCTAAAGCAGCCACAACTCATAATGGTCTTGCTATATCACTTTTATTCAGTAATCTGCAATAGATAATCACAAACATAAGAAAACAACTAAAAATGAACAAGTTCCTTCCAATAGAACTCCATAGACACACATTTAAGCTCTTCAAAAAGTAAAAAGTAAAAACTACTATTAAGTTTATTAATGTGAAACATAATCAAATATCAAGGGATACAATAACCGAAAGAAGTAACAGTAGAGATAATATCGATCACAAAATCAAAGCAAATCAGAACGGTTAATTGACATAGGAAAAAGAATAGATCAAGCAAAAGAACAACTAAAGTAATAAATGATAGAAGTTATAATAGAACCTGTGCGACGTATAAGCGGTGAAGCAGAGGACGTGCGCACCATCGTTCATTAATTCTAAAACAAAAAAAGAAAAAGAAAAAAAAGAGGAGTATTTTAGGATTTTGGGGGGAATATTCAAACTTTAGAGTTTCCTTTGCCAACCCATCTCTAACCATGCCTATGTACTCCGTCTGATAGTATATTTAGATTATTTGAGTGGTGCTGAGATAGAAAAAAAATCTTTCCGGTTTTCTCTAGTAATCTTCTCAACCTCAGAATCAAATAACAAGGTACCTGAGCTTCCACCTCGCATAACAACACTCAAGAACATTGTACCCTAACAATAGCGCCAAAAGCTTGCAAGTAATAGTGTTTATAAAGATCCCTGTCCACAAATATTATTGTTTATACTTGACATGAATTAAACAATACTTATTCAAAAGTATTGGGGGGAGTTTTCATAAGATTTGGTTTCGCAAATTAAATTATAGAAAGATTTTGTTTGATAATACTAGATCCTAAACAATAACAATTTGATTTCTATGTTCACAGCAGTTTACAGAAATAGACCACGACCAATTTCAAAGTCCCATTTATCTAAAGTAGAACCCTAATTTTTTAGGTGAAACTTATTTTATCAAAAGCTTTATTGACCGTTAAACTACCAGCCATACTAATTAATACCCTATGTCTAGATAAATTAATCAAAGAACACTACCTAGTTCGAGTTACAAAAACAAGTGTTAATTGTGTACTATAAATTAAAATCAATTCAGAGTTCATCAGTAAATGAAAATCATTAAGCACAAGGTATACCTTATAAACATAGTTCAGATTGCATTAATAGAGGACATCATAGATTACATAGTTCAAACAACATCATAGAGGTTCATCATTCACTACTGGTCTAACGAGTTTATCTAGTCATAGTGATAAACAACATAAGCAAAGGTAATAGAAAAAATACATGCACATATATCAGCCTTCAATCTTGTTTCCAAAGGTTGAAAATCACCACCTTTGGTTGCCAGGATCGCACAGTCCACTTTTGAGTCGTCAAAATTTGGATGAGGGTTTCAATATATAGACCTAATTTTCCTACGCACGTGTGTAGCACACACATGTTCCTGTGTGGGCACATTTATTTATTTAACGTGGCAGTTGTTTCTTGTTCAATACGCATGACACACCTCTCGTACATGCAGGGTGCATGCATCCGCGGCAATTCCCTTTGCTTTCACGTCTAGTGTGCTCATTGTGCAAGGACTCCATATGTGGGGCACGTGCATATGAAGTTTTTCACTTGATTTATTCATTTTTCATGGAAAATTCACCTTTGACATGTGCTCAGGACTTGAGACAGAATTTCCCAAAGTTGTCTCAACTTCATCTCTTTACTTCACTGGTTTTCATACTTCTGTGACATCCACAAGGTATGTTATGATCGAATCAACTCACTAGCATCTATACCAAAAAGACTACGACATCTTATAGAGTTTTCTGGATAGGGAAATTCAAGACTCACAATGGTTCAATTCAAACATCACAGACTCTTCACTAAACTATCAGCAATTCACTAGAAGAGGAATGCTAGCGACACTCACTTTTAAACACTCTCTCTAACACTCACTCTTTTATTGGTTTAAATCATTGTGAGTGTACACTTTGGAAATAGAACCCACACAAAGTGGTGAGACATGCATGAATTTCATCCAATAAAAGAGTGAGTGTTAGAGAGAGTGTTCAAAAGAGAGTGTTGCTAGCATTTCTCTTCACTAGAATTCTCTAAAAAATCCTTAAATAAAATTACAGACTCTTAAAAACAAGGATAAGAAATTACTTATTAAATGAAGGAATTGTTAGTTGTGGAAATCGATTAAGATTACGTTCACGATAGAACTCTATGAAATGTCGTGATTTTAAAGTTTCCCCTATCTAGACATCGTGATACTTTAATTTACCTTTACGAGTCAAAGTTCGTTTGCCACGTCGCTAAACATTCTCGTTTTCTGAACTAGTGGTCTTCTTTCTTGAAAATGACAAGATTAAGAAAATTATCGGGGGCCTATAAGAGAATAATCATTGATAGGTTTTTTGCATTAGCTGACCCCTAGTATTGGGTTGGAGGGTTGAAAGGATGCACCAAAACGAATTACCTGGTGGATAGGAAGCCACATAAAGAGAACGACAAAGGGTGAAAAGTTGGGGAACAATTTTACATAAAGATCGTCTTTCAAACAGTTGAGAAAATTGCGATAACTGTTAGAGTTATTGGATTGGCACGGTTATTAATTCATATCCATTCATAAACCAAATAAAAGCTTTCTAACAACTAGTTATCGTCAAAAAAAAAAAACTAGTTATCTGTTTTATGGGGAAAAGATCACATTGCTCACGCGCAATCAGTTCGATCAGGTTGCATCATCCCATCACTTGGAAGCCAATAGATAACACAATGTAAGGCTATATCTTGTAAGCCGAAATCAATAGACAATCGACGGAAGGCTATGCAAGTGTTATTCTAGCTGAACGAGGGTAGGTCAATTATTTCTCGACACTACTGGTTAGTGTGTTGGATTTGAAGACATCAGATTGAGTCAAAGCTCAAGTAGAACTAGACAAATGAGGTACTAAACCCACACTCCTTATTTATAGCGCAACAACAATAAGCAAAGATGAGTAAGGAAGCACGTTTAAGGAAGGTCTAAACACTATGGACCTTGTCAACAGGTCATGCCATTAAGTGGGAAGCTGATAGCCGAGCGTGGGAAAGCTGATGCACGACCCGTGAAAATAGCCGAACGAGGCTATACACTGTAGGTAATATCGTTTTGGTTAGTAGGAATAGTTTTGCCAATAAATACATACTCCATACAATGTATTTAACACATAATCAATCAATCACAAGCTATTTTCGCTATTTTATCGATTTATTTTTCTGCCCTTATCTTATTTTACATGCATTTCCAATTAGTCTAGTAGCAAAAAACCTAAGAACAAAGTTTCATCCTCAGCATCAATCGCTTGAAGTTACATCCTTATCATAAATGTATTTCCGGCAGTATAGTTCAAGTATAAAAGCGTACATGTAATTCCGGCAGTATAGTTCAAACATAAAAACGTACTTTTGATAACATGAGAGGACAGATTAAGAAATTATCATATGGTTTAAGTTGGAAAAGTTTATTTTCACTTGGTTCCCCACTTCCACAATTTTTCAAATTTTCCATTCCAATTTACTCTCACTTTTAACAATTTTGATTAATCAGGTTTATGGAATTTTACACCCACCCCCACACACATCTCAAATCTCCTACAACATACCATGTGAGTTTTGTAAAACAAAAATACATTCAGAATTATTTTTTTTTATGGAAGGAAAACACCGTATGCCATGAACGCTTTAAAAACGAAAAATCAAGAATAACACTACCATTGCCGTTTTTCCACCAAAAACGCTTTTTATCATCTTTAAAGGTTGACTCATGCCCAACTGAATCTCTAATATAGTATACCATAACCTATCCAAGATCAACTGAATCACCTGTTATTGAAGATTCAAGATCTATTAAATCATATGTTATCCAATCACTTAAGTAACACGTATTTTATGTGTAGTCCTATACGTGAGACAGTGAAGTCCTACGATGAATTAAATAATTTGTGAAAATGAGCTAATAAGTTGGTCAACCCTCATCTTAAAAGTCAAAATTTTAAGAGTTGGGTTCATTCAAAAATCTTATTGTATTTAATAATAATATAGTAACTGCACGTTTAATTAACCTTGTACATCCTCTTGTTAAACAAAGACGACTTAAAACAACATAAAATAAATAAATACGACTTCATTTTAGTCACAAAAAGAGATATAGAAAATAGTAGTATGGAAAAAAACATCTTTCTTTTGGTTGTGGGCGGGGTTCAAACCACGACGTTGTATATATTATGCATTATTCATACCAACTGAGTTAATCTCACGAAAACATATGAAAAAACATCTACATAAACTTTAATCCCCTAAAAAAGAAATCTATATAAACTTTAAAAATAAACCTAGTGATTAAAAATTAAAACAAGTTTAAGATAAATCAAGAGATTAAAAATAAAAACAAGTTTATTCTACATTTAACACTAATTGCTTATATATGTTTGCGTATAAAAAACACTAATTGCATATGATAATAGTTTCACATTTGTTAAAGGCTAAATACCTCTTTTCATCTTTTGAGTTTGACAAAAATATTGGGTTGATCAGTTATGTTTTTTAATGTTTAAATATGTTCTTTAAGTTTTTTTTTTTAAATTTCAAATAGATCTTTTAAATTGTTAATTTAATACATCTATTTGAAGTTTTTTAAGTTAATAAGTTTCAAACAGATCTTGAATAGGATAAGAGTGCATTAAATTTACAACTTAAATGACCGATTTAAAACTTAAAAATTTAAAGGGACTAACTCGATATTTTTATCAAACTTCAGAGATCAAAAAAGATATTTGGCCTTTGATAAAATAAGACCTAAAAATGAGTATGAAATATAAATTATAAGTGGAAGCAGTCATGATCATCTTTAAAGGTTGACTTATGCTTAATTTAAACCCTAATAATTAGGTGTGGATAACATATTAGGTAAGATATGTTCCGATCTAAAGTCGTCCACCTCAAACAACAACCCACTTCCGATTGTTTTGAGGATAGGTTCCAACTAGCAACGAGTTGTGCAGTGGATGGCTTAGATGGCTGAGTTTATATACATGGGGTGAGCCCAGGAAATCTTAAAATCACAAAGAACGAAATTCTTTGTTGAAGAATCCGACATATTTTTCCCAAAAAGCTTGAAATTCTTAAAGGTCACACTTTGTGAGAATAGTGGAACACAGAGGATAAATCAACAATATAATTTCTTCTACAGTAATTAGCAACAACAACAAAAAACTGTCTCCAACAATGGTTAGCAGTGTTGCGGCGAATAATAAAGGAAAAGACAAAGGAAAAATGAGTTATTGAATGAATGTTGAAGATTTAGGTGTCTAAATATCATTACTATGTATTTTGGACTGGTAAGAAGGCCAATGAAAATGACCCAATAAAGCTAAGGTCTATAATACTCAAATAAGGACACCGTAAAGGCAAAGGCTACGGTGGAAGATCTCTTTAGGTCTCCTACCGTAGGAGACTTGAATTTTTTTTTTGTTTGTTTGCAAAATGATTGTCAACCAATGGATGATGTTGAAAAAATTTGAATGGTTGAGATTTAAAGGTTATATGACCTTTTATGATTGTATTATTTAAACATCTATATTTATTTAAAAAAAGTTTGTTTTGGGCATTGTTGGTAAAATTGGAAGCAAGCTCATACAATCTCAAATGTCTTGTTTGTGACACTGTGATGGTCGTTTATTTTTTTGTGACGAAGGGATTTAAATTTCTTACATTTTAAACAATATATTTTTGGCTTAAATGCTTAATTGGTCCCTTAACTTGATTTCAAGTATCGGTTTGGTCATATAAGTAATAAAAGGTCTGCTTAGGTCTCTTAACTTTATTTAAAGTATCAGTTTGGTCCTTTCTTTTAATTTAATTCAAAAAACGTTAAGTTCGGGACCAAACTAATACTAATTATATAAGCTAAGAGACCAAACTAATACTAATTAAATAAGTTAAGGGACCAAAATTTAACGTTTTTTTTTTTGCATTAAATTAACATAAGGGACCAAGTCGGTACTTAAAATAAAGTTAAGGGACCTAAGCAGACCTTTTATTACTTATGGGACCAAACCGATACTTGAAATTAAGTTAAGGGACCAATTGAGCATTTAAGCCTATATTTTTTCTTAGATTGATTTATAATTTGTGATGGAGAGGGTTTGTTGTTGTCTTTTGTTTGTCGTGTAGTCATTATTGACCTTCGCATATTTTAAACAAAATTAGTGGTATTAATTAGCGTTATGTTTGGACAAAAGAATAACGAAAGAAGCCGGAAAATTAAAATATGCGCTATATTTAGCGATATTTTTTTAATAAGTGTTTATAATTAAAGACGGAAGGAGTATGTTTTCGTAATAAATTCTTATTATATACTCCCTTTAGTTTCAATTATAAATATAATTTTATTTTTTAGATTTATCAAATAAATTATATATGTCATCTATAATTGAGACCATATACATCACGGAGATCAGAGGAAGTATGAAATACGTAACTAATCGGTTGACGGTAAAAAAATATCTTTGCACACAAACGTTTGAAAATCAATTATATATGTGATATGTCATCTATAATGTTTGAAAATTATGAATGATATTTTTTATGAAATTTTGTTTGATTTTGATTAAAATTAAAAATGTAAGTGATTTTTTTCTTCAAATTATAACAAATCAAACTAACCATGATTATCTATTTCAATAGCACCAACAATATACTCCCTCTGTTCATTTTCAAGTGTGGTTTAACTCCAGATTTAGTGTTCCTATTTAACTGTCGTTTTAGTATTTTAAGGGTATAATTTGTCAATTATACCCTTTGTCAATTGCTCTTATCTTTTTCAATAAAACTAATTAATGTTATATATTTGAAAAACTAAAGTTTGTTTTTTATAAACAAAATTCTTTTTTATAAAAAAAAACAAAGTTTGTTTGTTTTTTTTTAAACAAAATTTGTTTTTTGTTATCTTTAAATTTAAAAAAAAATTTGTTGCATATAATAATGAAGAGTTAAAATTCTATAAACTAACGCAAAGCCCGCCTTTCTGCTCTTTTTACTGCGCTAAAATTTAAAAATTATGAACTATGTTTTTCTTAATGAAATTTTGATTTTGATTAAAACTAAAAATATAAATGCTTTTTCTTTCTAGTTACTAGCTGAAAGACGGACACTATCGTGCCCGTCTGATGTCCGTCTATCTGCTATTTCTACTGCTCTAACGCATGTGATTATTTTATTATGTTTGTTTGTATAATTTTGATTAATTTTTATATTTTTAAATATTAATGGAAATTATTGATATATTGATTTATAAACAAAATATTGTCAAGACATATAACAAAATTATTTTTGAACTCAACATATTTTAGTTTGCCTACATATAAAATTAAGATAAAATAATGATCATTTATTGTTTATTCTAATAGTAATTAGTACCATCATAACATAAATGTTTTGTACCAAAAAAAAAAACATCATAACATAAATGTATAAATGACATATTATGTAAAAAAAACATTGTTATGATTGCGATAAAAAAATATCTTTAAAAACTATATTTTTCTTAAAGTCTCAATCTTGTCCTTCTATTTTTCCTTTTTAATGAGAACTTTTCTTTAATTTTGAGAAACTCCTCTTGATAAAGCCACATATAATTGACCATGGCTGAAAACATGTCGTGGAAGATAGATTCCGACATTAAGAATGGTATGCCCTTGTGACTTATTTATGGTAATAGCAAAACTTAGTCTAACGGAAAACTGTTTTCTACTAAGCATAAAGGGAAGTCCTGAACTCGCATTTGTTTTTAAGTTAATTCTGGGCAAGAATCCTCTTTTTCTAGCATTGTTTCCTGTTAGGATTTCCACGTCCGATATATTCTTAAATAAATCACGACATAACAATTGTGTCCCTTTACACATGCTATATCTAGGGTCTATATATGTTTCACAACAACATCAAAGGTGCACTTTTTTTTCTACCTTTAAAATATGTGGTGGGATACTTCCTTGAGCAATTGAGTTTAGGAATTCCTGTTGATATGGTAGTGTAGTCATTTGTTTCTTTCTACCTATCTTTAATCCACCGATTCTATTTCCACTTCTATTTGATTTTTTTTCCTTTTATATTGTGATTACGGATTATGATATTACTCCTCGCCTATAAATCACATACACTCCTCATATTATATGTGTCTGAACACGTGTTGCATCCGTATCCACAAATATAATTACCCTAAATTATGTGATTTTCTTAAACTATCAACGTTATTGGCGTGTCAGTATCCGTGTTGTATCTGGTGTTGGTCTTCGTATCCATACTTCTTAGTGGTCCTCTCTTTTAATGGCCTCTCAGATGGTGGTTTGAAAGTAACCAAAAATAAAAGATGGTGGCTTGAAGCTTTCTTGTGTTTCTGTTTTTAGTTGTTGGTAACATGAGTGTGATTATGGTTTAACAATTTTGAATTGTTTAAATGGTTTTAACACTTTGATTTCACTGTATATTGTTGGATATTGAATGGGGGCCATGGGATCAGTTTATCAATTGTATACATGCAGAACGTTTGGAAATCACAATGAAAAAAGCGATGCTTTTATTCCTTTAAACGGGAGTGGAAGGAGCTTAACAGCAGGGGATGTTATTGCTTATTTTCCCTTTATTTAATAATAATTAAAAAAAACCACAGTTCTCTTTATATATAAAAAAAGGACAAAACTTAGGTACAATTCCTTAGGTGCTTTTCGTATGGTTCTTAACTAAATTCACCATGATTTCCTTAAATCCATAATTCTATCAAAGTTTGTTATCTCCAAAAAGTTGTATTTTTAGTTAAGAACCATACGAAAAGCACATAAGGAATTGTACCTAAGTTTTGTCCTAAAAAAAAAGTCACGCTATCATAGTTTGTATAAGCAATTATAAACCAGCAAAATCAAATAATCCTTAAAATTAATCGTAAACAATTTGAATCATAATCACTTATAAACCAGCAAAGTCAAATTTAATCCATAAAATTAATCGACTTTGATTAGTTGTAACATGAAAGTAAAAGAAAAAAACTTACAGGTTAATTCTGAATTCTGATGCAGAGAGCTGAGAGAGGTTTAGAAAAACTAAACAATGCGGGAACGAATTATTAACTGTGAGAACCCTACTTATTAATATCTAATATGGTGCTAACAAATCTTTTTCTAAAATATCTTGAGTCCTAATCTTTTTTTAGAGGATGTAAAGTCCAATCTTTAACATTATATTTTGCTCACGTTTGTTACTAATCTTTTTTTAGAAGATTTAAAGTCCAATACTTAACATTATTTTTTGCTTACGTTTGTTACTAATCTTTTTTTTAGAGTATTTAAAGTCCAATCTTTAACATTATTATTTTTTGCTCACGTTTGTTACTAATCTCTTTTTTAGAGGATTCAAAGTCCAATCTTTAACATGATTTTTTCCTCACGTTTGTTACTAATGTTTTTTTTAGAGGATTTAAAGTCCAATCTTTAATAATTTTTTTGCTCACATTTGTTACTAATCTTTTCTTTAGAGGATTTAAAGTTCAATCTTTAACCTTATTTTGGTCACGTTTGTTACTAATTTTTTTTAGAGGATTTAAAGTCCAATCTTTACCATTATTTTTTACTCACGTTTGTTACAATTGATCAAAGGTTAAGGAAGAGTAACTTAATAAAATAATAAAATAATATGGAAATACTGTTTTTTGTGAAAATAATAAAATAATATGGAAATACTCTTTTTTGTGGATGAGATATGAAAATACTTGGCAATCTTTGTCGGTTGTATTGAGGGGAACAACATATATGTACAACATAAAATCGGCTAATAAAAAAGCAACATGAGTTTTTGTTTTGTGCTAGTTTTTTGTGAGTTTAATCTATGGTTAACCGAGGTAAAAGAGAGTTAGCGGGGACGATTAGTGACATGGATTAGTAATCCACGTGTTATTTTATAATTGGCTAACAGTAAGAACAGTTCATAAGGAATTGTGTGTAAGTTTTCTCCTTAAATTAAAATTTATTTTTATCTATTTGTTACATGTGTTATTTATATTTAAAATTAAAATTAAAAATTAAGGGTATTTTTGGAAAGAAAAGTTCAACCCAAAAGTGTGCTGAAAAGGGTAGTTTTTTTTATATATATAGTATATAGACTATTTGTTACATGTGTTATTTATATTTAAAATTAAAATTAAAAATTAAGGGTATTTTTGAAAAGAAAAGTCCAACCCAAAAGTGTGCTGAAATGGGTAGTTTTCTTTATATATACTATAGATAACAAACCAAATTAAACATGATTATCATACATAATAATCTTAGTTCTTAAGAAGATACTCATAGAACATAAGTCAGTCTTAGTAAGATTATCAAACAATCCCTTCAGAAACTCTCCCAAACGACAAACAGTATCAACTTGCTAACTTGGAAACCTAGTCATAGAACGGAAGTCAGTCATAGTAAGATTATCAAACAATCACTAAAGAATAACTCCCGTTCTCTTAGAATCTTCTAAAAACTATCTTTTGTTCTTTGAGAATTTTCTAAAGACTAACTTCCGTTCTTTGAGAATCAACTGAATACTAACTTCCGTTCATTTAGAATCTTTTAAAGACTAACTTCCGTTTTTGAGAATCTTATAAAGACTAACTTCTGTTCTTTTAGATTAATCTTCTAAAGATTAACTTCTGCTCTTCGAAAATCTTCAAAAGACTAACTTCCGTTCTTTCATAATATTGTGAGTATTAAATTTCGTTCTTTGAGAATCTTCTAAAAACCAAGTTCCGTTCTTTGAGAATATCTTGAAAACTAACTTCCGTTCTTTTAGAATCTTTTAAAGACTAACTTCCATTCTTTGAGAATCTTCTAAAAACTAACAAACTTTTAGAATCTTTCGTTATTTATTTTTCTATATATAATATATCTTAATATGTAAAAAAAATTAAAACAATGTTTAATTGTTTATTGACGCTAGTTTGAATTAAAAAAACAAACAACTTCCAGTAATCTATATGGTACTCTCTCCGTTTCTTTTTAAGTGTTGTTTGACTATGAATTTAGCGTTCCTATTTAACTGTTGTTTTGGTATTTTAAGGGTATGATTTGTCACATACATATATCATTTCTCAATTACTCTTATCTTATTCAATAAAACTAATTAATGACATCTATTTGAAAGAACTGAAGTTTGTTATTTTAAACAAAAATTGTTTTTTTTCAAACAAAGTTTGTTTTTTTGTTATCTTCAACATTCAAATCTATGTCACATAGTGTGAATATATAGTATTGGAGAAAAGTTAATTTTTTTCTTAACTTTTGATTAATGTGAAGTTGAAATTATTTTTATTTTGCTTTTACTATTATTAAAAAATACGTGTACAATATTTAAATTATGATAATTGATTGTTACGGGAGAGAGATAAAGTGTGTTAAAAATATAAGAATTTGTTGAAGAAAAAGAGAGTGAGTAACAATTGTTTGTTATAATGAAAGATAACACATTAAATTTATGGGACAGTGAAAGTGTGTGCAAAAAAATAGAAATTTATTGGTAGATTAACATGAGGGTATAATAAGAAGAAAAAAAATGCAAAAATACATTTTCTTAATTTAATGTTACTATTTTAAAACGACACTTAAAAAAAACGGAGGAAGTATAATATATATTAAACTAAAAATTAATTTATTTTTATCTAAATATAGTTAATATATTAATATAAATAGTTGGGAAATAATCAACATCTTCAACAAGCCAAGAAAAAAAGGATGGGTGCTAAATATGAATTACCTAAATTGACCTTTACATTCAATTGTTATAATACTCATTAGCACTGGAGCTGGTAGTCTTAGTAAATTAACTTACGGTTTCATGTTAAAACAGCAACATAAAAAAAAAAGAAAGGGGTGATAATACATTACGCACCGTAGGAGACCTATAGATGTAGCGCACTGTAAACGGCGCCTTTATACCAAAAAGTTTCAAAAAATATACAATATTGTAAACTGGTGTGATGGTACAATTGCATGAATGTGACATGAGGGATGCCTCAAAAAATATAAAAAGAGGGTGCCATGGGCATTAAACACGCGACCTTTTACTGATATAAATACTACATAATCGCTGCAACACCAACATATAAGTTGTTATATCATGCCTAATATGATATTTATATAAAGGTTGGGGGGTGCCTCTGAAGGGATATGCCCCTGCGTAAAGGTACACGACAAGCCCTGTGCGAATCCGCAAAGGAGCACACCATGGCCAAATCATGAACGTCAAAGCCATCTCTAACAACTTCTAGGATTCACACCGCAAAATACGAAGACAATTATCAACCTCCTCGGCTATATAAGCATGACTCAGCGTCACGCTCAAGGTACACACCCATTTATCCATTTTTTACACACAATCCTCCTCATTCATATACAAACTTGAGTGTTAGAGTGCTAACGTGCTTGCAGATATGTTCTCCTGCAACAACGAAGTTTGCTCTCCTCCATACCAGAGCGTCGTGAACCACCACGATAACAAATGCAGTTCCCGGAGAACCACCCCGATATTTCTCTCATCTTCACCGGACATATCACTATGAATGTTGGAGAATTAGGAGTGTCAACGGTAGAAATTGAACTAAATTGTAAGTTAGTGGTAGAAGGCATCATGGATAGTTCTAGCAATCAATTGGAGTTTGGCGGTATTTTGTCCAATTGTAGATTATTAGTAGAACAATTTCCAAACTTTAATTAAGTTTGACTAGAACACAAATAAATTATGTCACTCATATATTATTAAGGATGTTAAAATTGCATGCTCATTACATATCTTTTATGTGATTCTATCTTATATTACATCTATGTATGTTCGGCATCATATCTTTTATTTAGTTCCATCTTATATTACTTTCAATTTGATTTGATAAATGAAAAAATATAAGTTGCTTTTGGTCAAACAAAAAAGAAAGGGAGAGAGGGCAAGAACTTTGAGTGTGAAAACGTTAGAGTTTTGGGATAGTAAAATTAGAAAATAAAAAACTAATGCAATAAAGAATAAGATCACGTGAAGTGTGTGGTTTCAAGCGACTATACGTAATACACTTGCACTTGCATGCTGCTGTCAGCGTTGGACGTCATGGGAAGCGTATATGGGGTACATATAATAAGGGAAATTACATTTTTGTCCATTAACTATTTAGGTGGTATCATTTTAGTCCCTTAATTAAAATTCGATTTAATTTTGTCCTTTAACTTCTCTCCGTTACACATTTTAGTCCTTTCCGTTAGTTTTAATTCAAAAACGTTAGGTTTTCTTCATCTTCTTCTCCTCTTTTTCATCTTCATATCATCTCCATCAACCTTCAACAACAAGAATCCCAGAAAAATTTCAGAAGAAAATGAAGAAAACCTAACGTTTTTGAATTAAAACTAACGGAAATGACCAAAATGTGTAACAGAGAGAAGTTAAGGGACCAACATAAATCGAATTTTAATTAAGGGACCAAAGCGATTCTGTCTAAATAATTAAGGGACCAAAAAAGCAATTTAACCTTACAACAACATAAAAAGTGAATGAACCGATCTTAAAAATGTTGATAGGAGTTAATCGCCTTTGAAAAATGCTTAGCAACAGTTAACTTCTGCCAAATTAAGAGAATAAACAATTATGAAATGGATTAGAGCAATTTTTGAAATATAATAGGTTAAGTGGAACTAAGTTTTGCAAGACCTAAGTTTAGTCTCCCAAAAATTTTAAGGCCTGTGTCTAGCATGCAGCTTGTCATAAATTTATTTTTTAGGTTTAAATGTGATATTTTGAAAGTCTGATATGACCTGCTATTTTATTTAAAGAAAATACTGAAGAGTGTCGTTAAGACAATGGTGAAGGGAATAAAAATATAAATATTGTATTGAAAAATGGACAAAACTAATGAATTTAACTTTTTAAAAGTCAAAATATTGTTGAATCCAATATAATCCTACTACTTTTGTTTTTTATTAATAAGTATCATATCTTTTGTTTAAAGAAAATGCTAACAATAGCTATCAAGAAGATCAAAGAAGAAGTTTTGTCTTAAAAATGATGTATTTAATACATTAAACCTTTAAAAAGTAATTTATTCAACTTAAATTTATTAATTATTTTTATTTTTACATCCTTAATAAGTATCTTAAATGCACTTGTTAGGAGATTCTTTCTATAAAAGCTTATTCATATGAGCGATGGAAGCATATAATAATGCGCGCAATCGCACGGTTAAATTAACTCTTGTACAGTTATTGATATTATTACATTGAACCATGGTTACTTTACCATGTGAGAAGAGTATGTTTAAACAAAAGAAAGAAAGACGACCTCGTCTCGTACTATCAAAAAGAAAAACAAAAAAGACAACCTCGTATAGGGAATATTTTTATTGGTATACACGTAAGAATGTAATTAATTATAGTAAGGAAGATTTCCTCGTACACAATTATAAATAAAAAATGTTTGGACAATCTCACAAATGTAAAGAAAAATAAATGAAAAAGAATTTAGTTATATCATTGAATTATTTTTTCTTTAATTTTGTTCAATCATATGTGTGTTCAAACACTTTTTTCTTGTGATTGTAACCTTTAACAATAGCTCAATAGATCTATTTATCATATGATTATGCAACATATATTATTATATATTTTTTTATGATAAAGTACTTTACCTTCTTTTAAACAAATCATTGTTATTTTATATGCCACGCTTAGCCTCATGCTAGTAGTTTTTGCATGTCAATGATCAATTATGATTTCAAACTTACCTACCAACTGAAAACTGGATTTTAGAGTTTTATTTTTTTTAAAAAAGATAAAGCATTTTATTTTCCCAAAATCCAGAAGGTTGACACAAAATAAATATTACTCTCTCCGTCCCGGATTAACTGAGCCAAAAGCTCATTTCACACGTATTAAGAAAAATGTATAAATAAAGGAGAGAAAAAATAGTTTTAAGTGCACTTATTAAATATTGATGCATTCTCCACTATCATAAATGTAAAGTGGAATATATTGAATTGGAAATGATGAAAGTATTATTAGTTAGAGTTATAAAGGGAAAAAAGTAATTGATATTGTATTGAAAAGTGAAATGACTCAGTTATTTTGAACATTTTTTTTTTACAAATGGTGCAGTTATTATGGAACGGAGGGAGTATAGTTCAAAAGAAAAATAATATTCTCTCCCGCCCATAACCTATTTAATTAAGTAATTCACAGGGATGAAGATCAATATATAAATTAAAGAGAGAGAAAATTGTTTTTAATAAAACACTCTTATCATATTAATGCATCAAAATTTTATCATATACTGTATATAAGTAGAAGATGTTAAAATAAGAGTAATGAAATACTTTTACGCAAAAGATCTCAATTTTGCTATCTCAAAAAACTCAAACGTGCTAAAATGACTAACCTCCTTCGTGCTCCTTAATAATTTAAAGTTGTTACCAAATAAAATTGAGATTTTATATACTGTTTGGTGGGAAGGGTAATTTTCATGAGATTCATTTCTATGTACCGACGGGTAGGATGGGTAAATTTATTTATTTAATTTTTTTTTAAGAGGGTAGAAAGGGTCATCTTCATACGGAGAAGTTAAAGCCCACAACATGCAAGATGCGCAGGGGAGGATTGGATTTTGTTGCGCAAAGTTGTTGCCTGTTGGGGCAATGAAAATTAGATATAATTCGAATGTATCGATAGTGTAAAACTCTTTACACATGCATTATAGGCACAGGCAGTCTTCACTTGGAGGTTGAGTTATGTCCAACTCAAATGTTCATATAATTGCTTAGTCTATTTAAAATCTATTTGATCACATAATAATCAGATCATTCAGATTACACTGTTGATATTCAGTCTTCGATATGCATTAATAGTCCTACATTGAATCATAAAACACATACCTTCACTTTGGAAATCACTTTACAAATCAAATCTATAAGAGTTGGCAGGGGTGGGCAAAAATAACCAAAAACCCAACCGACCTGGTTAACTGAACCGAACCATATCAAAATTAACTGAACCATTTCACAAATTTTTAAACTGAACCATTATTTTGATAACAGTTAATTAACCGAACCGAATCGAACCATAATCATAACCATATATTACAATTACACAACACCTCTTATTTTTCAGAGAGTAACTAAGAAATGATTGTACATCTTTATACTTTAAACTGAAGTTGATTTTATTGTTAAGGAAGCATGTGTTTCAAGATTTATCATGAAAGTTATGATCAGATATCATTAAATGGTCACAAAATGGTGTGTAAATTACTTGTGTGATAGCAGTAAACTTTGGTATTTCATCTTTTTATTATCCATTATGAACTGTACTCAATTTTGATTATCATTGTAATTTAGAAGAAGAGGGTATTGGAGCCAATTTATTTCAATGACGTCCAATAGTGCTCTGAACAAAACTAGCCAAAATTAATCTAATTTATGGCTCTTAACACATTAAACTATTTACATTCACATTGTTGCGAATCATCATCAGCCATCAAATTGCAGTATACTATGTATAATCTCTACCGAACCATAACTTTGGTTCAGTTGGGTTAGTTATAAATCTTAAACGGTTCCGTTCGATTAATATGGTTAACCGAACCATACTCACCCCTAAGAGTTGGGTTAAATTCATAATTAAAACCGTATAGCGAATATAGGAATTGCAAAGTTAAATTAACTCTTGTACATGCTCTTATTAATATTATTACATTGAACCATGGTTACCTCATGCGAGAACTGTATGTTTAAACAAAAGAAAGAAAGACGACCTCGTAAACGGAGTAGTTCAATACATCCTTTTTTTTTATTTGAAGAAAATACAACCATATGTTAGAATATGATTATAAATACAATGATGCAACACACATGTTGTCTTATAGGAGTAAATGATTACTTTGATCCCTGACTCTATACTTCGCTATTACAAAGGTCCTGACTTAAGATTAAATACAAAGTGGTCATTGAATGTGCATTTCTGTTATCAGTTTAGTCCTTGACGTTAAAAACTTTGGTTAATTGATGAGGTGGCGTTCATAACTTCTGTTAATTGATGAGGTGGCGTGCATGAGGTGTCACAATGACTAAAGTAAAAGTAGAAAATGATCACTCAATATTCCCAAATTGAATGTCAAATCCCTAAATCTCGAATTTAATCGCCAAATCCTTAAATCTCTAAATTTCATCTAATCTGTCTTTGTTCAAAATCAATTTCTTTTTTTTTTTTTTGTTGTTAATTAGT
>Ga0228710_1005231_pt1 | contig 20197 bp, 9 predicted proteins | sample MedpolnodulmetaG_FD_177995 | JGI IMG/M metagenome (GOLD analysis project Ga0228710, IMG submission 177995) | Root nodule microbial communities from Medicago polymorpha collected in Santa Monica, California, United States - pink nodules | ecosystem: Host-associated > Plants > Roots > Nodule... | reverse complement strand
GGGGGGACTCTAGCTATTTTTTTAATAGAGGGACAAAATATTTTTTTTTGCACATATCAAAATGAGACTTATATTAACAACAAAAACAGTGATGCACCCTCCACAAGGAGTGCAAAGAACACCATTGATCAAAGTTTACAGAAACACCTGGCCAAAAGCAATAGGCACCAGCTAAACAGACAAACTAGAAATTAGTGGACACCCATACAAGATAGCGGGTGTTTCCACCAATCGTGATAACTGTAATTAAAGAACGCCTGTTTTGCTTTTAATCACAAAAAAGAAAATAACTTGACCTTCTCAATAAGAACCAAAGGATTGTTCTCCGTATTATTGAATATACGATCGTTGCGATCCTTCCAAATGACCCAAACGCACGCAACCCAAATAACCTTAAAGAAAGAGTGAGTGCCACGAGGCCACACCAATAAAGACACTTTTTCAGGGATAAGCCTATGCCATACATCATTAACAAGACTCCTATCCACCTGGGCACCAGAATTTGTAATAAAGCGATAAGATTCCCGGACTGAGTAACCATGCACATGATCTAACAACCATCTCCACTTATCAGTAACATCAACCTGCAAAACAATGTTATGTAATTCTTCAAAACACTCCCTCACACTCTCCTCCCCCCAGGCTAACAATTGGCGTCTCCACTCCCACCCTCCTCCCCCGACCTCCCAACCTAATCTCTCCACCTTCTCCACCGTGTACTCCTTAATTATGGCTAAATCAAAAAGTCTAGGAAATTGCAATCGCAAAGGCCTTTCCCCGACCCAGTTGTCGAACCAAAATAAGGTTGTACAACCATCTCCAACAAACCGACGAACGTTGTCGTCGAACCAACTTCCCACTCCCTCACCCACCCCTCCTCGGACACAACATATTGTCCTCCACCACGTCGGGTCATGCCTGCCCCCTCCTCGGAACCAACTTTCATATTTATTAAAATGATATTTAAATAATTAAAATATGTTAAATGCCACATGTACATAATTGCACGGTCAACTGCCACGTAGATCAAAATACGCTAAATTAGCAAGAAAGTGGGGTCAGAAACTTTTTTAAAAGACAAAAAAAAAAATTTGCCGAGACCAAAACTCGACATATTTGTAGGACCAAGAACATATTTTAACTTCTTTTTTTTTGGTAAATAGAGATAACTTTCATTTATCAACACATTTATTACAAACTACATGGAACCAAGAACCAACTAAACAAAGAAACAAGAGCTAATCTCAAAAAAACAAAAAAAGCCACTAGCCTCACAACCGAATCATCAGAGTTTGCACCGTCTTGAATTGCAATCCTCTAATGTAAGCAACCATTTTGATTTGGTTAAGGAATTGTTGAACATATCAGTAACAATTTTGAAATCTTCTATATTTCCTCTTCTTCTAGATCATATACAGGGTCACACTCAACACTATTTTATGCGTTTGATGCACACCATTGTTTCTGTTACAATGAGACTGGACATATTGCAAAATAGATTGCCTGTTGCTAGTATTGACACTCATATTCGTCCATCTCATAGCAACTTTCCACACAACATCAACATAGAGAATGAGTTTCATTCTCCTTTATACATACGATGCAAACTTTATCACATTGGATACCTACTTTAAGCATCCTATCACAAGTTGGCAATCTAGCATGAATAATTAACCAGGTAACAAACAAACATTTTGGAGGAGTTGGAATATTACATATCATTTTCCTCCAACCATCCTTTGCAAACTCACCTCTTAAAGTGTAATACATTCTCTTAATAGAGAAATTAGCTTGTTGAAATACACTGTCATTAACACTTGAAATAGACTTTGCTGCACCGAAGACTTTTTTTATTACCCATGAAGCTTGTGCATACACATCCATGAGTAGCACATTCCTCCCCTTAGTGCAATATTCATGAACCCATTTCACCCATAAAACATCATTCTTGTTGGCCAAGTTCCAAAGATTTTTACAAATTGCAGCTTGATTCAATCTTTCAAATCAATTACATTCCACCCACCAACGGTCTTAGGTAAACATATATGCTCCTGAGCAATAAGAGCTCTTTTGGAGGGGCCAAATTTTCCAGTCCAGAGAAATATCATACAAGTTGTTTGAATGAGTTTTAGAACCTTCAGAGGAAGCACAAAAACCTGACTCCAATAAGTTTGAACACCAAACAAGACTGATTTGATAAGTTGCAACCTACCAACATAAGATAACAACTTAGTTGACCAATTTTCAATTCTACAAATGATCTTTTTCACCAAAGGTTGACACTGTATAACAAATAATTTTTTGGAGGATAATATTGTCAAAGATCACCCTTCCTCTGACAAAAGCAAATTGATTTTCACTTACAACACTATTTAAGACTCCTTGCATTATGCTTGTTAAAATTTTAGAAATAATCTTATATATCACTGAACAACAAGCAATGGGCCTAAAATGCTTAACTGATGTAGCATTAGCTTCTTTGGGGAGCAAAGTCACATAAGTACAGTTGATAATTTTAGGCATGAATCCAGTCTTAAAGAATTATAATATAGCTTCAATGACACTATCACCAATAATGTTCCAAGAGCATTTAAAGAAATGAACATTGTAACCATCAATACCTGGAGCTTTAGAAGAATCCATGGAGAATAACGCATTTTTGACTTCCATGGTTGTGAACTCTGAGCACAACAACTCTTGTTGATGCTGAGATAACATAGGACCTCTCTTGACAATATTTTTGTCCACCATAGGCAACGAATCAACATAACCACCCATCAATTTTAAATAGAACCCTCCAATCTCTTCCTTAATGAGGTGATGCTTGTTAATTCTGGTGCCATCTTCTATAATGAGGAACTTAATGTTATTCCGACATCTTCTTTCCTTTGCATAGGCCTTTTTTTTATTCTTAGTTTGTAGCTTTATTCTCGCTACTCCGCTAATGTCTCTATCTCTTTGTTAATCTATTGATAGAGAGCATCAACACAATAATGTTTTTAAATCTTTTGGTAAAATAAATTCAAAAGTTTACAAAAAAAAAATCAACGTATTACTTTATAAGAAGATTAAGGTATGTTTGAATCCCTTCTCAAAAACCGTTTTTGAGTGTTCGAAAATTAAAAAACTAAAAGTTTGTTTGTTTATACTATTTTGCAAAATTATTTTTAAAAATTGTTTGCAATTTTGATATTTTTAAAAGCCAAAAACCAGAATAGCTAAAAGAGGTCTTGGTTTTTTGTTTTATGTTTTTGCAATCAAAATTCAACTTAGATAACACACGGAAAATTTCCTTTTAAAAAAAATAAAAAATAACACACGGAAAACTAAATTTTCATTAATGAGATTTTTGTAATATTTTGCAACTTTAGAAAACATACAAAAAACTCAAATTTACCAAGCAGGTTTTATTTTATTTTCTTTTCAAAAACACTTTGCTAAAATTGATTTAGAAAGTAGATTTTTAAAAAAACAAAAATTCATCCAAACAAGCTCTAAATGTTTGTAATCATCTAGTAAAACAAAAAAACAAAAAAATATCTCTCCAACTTAACTAAAAGATCTTCTCCTTATTTTCCCATTAGTGTTTACTCCTGACAAATCAATAAGGAAACTCCTATATAAGCGTTTCCCTCCTTCCTATTCTTTCATCTCAAACTCCTATATGGATTAACACGTGTGTTTAATCTTGTTAATCTTTGGTGTTTTATTCCTCTAATGGAAAACCACATTGACGATGACTTCATCAATGGAGGAAATCAACAAGAAAACCCTTTTAAATTTTTGTAGTGACGTTCATTCTATTGGAGGATCTTCCTCCTCTAGAAGTAGAGATCGTTCCCTCTTTATTCCTTCTTTTCGTAATAGAATAAATTCCTAATGAATAAGAAAGGATCCAATTTATTTTTATAGTTTTATTTTTATACTCATGAATGGTGATATTTTGATTATTATTTTTCTCATGTTATTTACATTTTTGACATCTTTTTAATCATGGTTTGATTCTTTATTTGTTTTTTTAATATTAAGATAATATAAGTACTTTTTAGTGTACATATCCCAACATAAAGAACTTATTGAGTATAAGAGCTTATGATAATGAAACATCCATACACTTCAATTTATATAAGTACTTTTTAATGTACATATCCAAACAGAAAAAACTTATTGAGTATAGGAGTTTATGATGTAAGTTGTCGTGCTAAAATCTCTAATTCTATAAGCATTTGTTTATTCAAACGGGGCCTTGATAATTCAATATTTATAGTTTTTTATTTTTTTCAAATAATATTATTATTAATCAAACTTATTATTAATCAAGCCAATGTGATTGTTTATACCAATATGCATTTAAGATCCATTTGGATTGACTTTTTTGAACTTGTCTACTAAGCTACACCCTTGTATAGATGTTTGGATACATGAGAGTGTTGGTATAAAATAACGAGTTAGTCTGATTGATGACTGTATTCTTCTTTTCTGAAAACTCGGTGATTGATTACAGAGATGATTCTAATCTGTTGTTTCTCCTATTATGTCACTTCCTCTTTACCACCACTGTTTAGTATTTCTTACACTAGAATCATAGGGGCATAAACAATATTGGAACCGAACTTCAAATGTTGCACCAAAAACCATAATTAGGTTGGATACCCCAACGATTAATACTCCAAGTTCACTATGTAGGTAGGATTCACTTGGATATTCATCGGGAAATAATTTAGCGATGTTTGGTTTCACGCCCCTTAAAATCACAACAGAAAACCATGACAAAGTGGAAGCTACACTTTGTAGCTTGTGGAAATCATGTTGAAACATTAAATCAAACATACCCTTGATATAAACTAAATGAAATAGATGCAGAACATATAAGCGAGCGAGTTATGATCCATAAACTTCATATAATTCGAAATTCCAAGTTGGCATAAAGGAGAGCAGAGTATAAAATTTGTTTAGATCAATTCAAGACTATTTATTAACTACTGCTACTAAAAATGTAAATATCTTGGCCATCCCTTAACCCATGGCGTATTTCTGGGTCCATGACCTAGCAGTGGCCTCATACTTAGCTTTGTCACTCTTGTACATATGAGCAATTTCAGGGACCAGAGGATCATCTGGGTTGGGATCAGTCAACAGAGAACAAATGGACAGTAGCACCTGCAAAATTTTAATATTTCAGTTTCCCTGACAAGAAAATTAATACAAACCAAAAAACTATTCCATTCACTTAATAACTTGTCCAGTATAATTTGTCATTTTAGATAAGCAATTAAACATTAATTACATTTTTCCACTAAGATACTCTTACTTATTGTATCTCGACGCACCGAACGACTCCATTAACTACTATTAATATGGGTTCTTTCGTAAATGAAGCTCATTTTACCATAGAAATTAGTACTCTGCATGATTTTCGTAAGAAATGTATATTATCTTAAAAGACACTTAATATGAGATATAGAGTATTAAGATCACCTTGGATATTGTGAGGGCAGGGCTCCATTGCTCTTTCAGGATGTCAAGGCAAATGCTACCGTTACTGTTGATATTAGGGTGGAAAACCTTTGTGCGGAATGAAACCTGAACATATTGATAATGAATGTCATACAAACACTCAGAGTGGAATTATGAAGGGTGCTACTGAAATCTCATATCAAATTCAAAATCTAATCAACAACACATGAAAAAACGATCGCAGCATCTCTATAATGAACAACTAGCTACACATAATTAGGGTGGATTGAATCAGATTGGGGACTTCTATGCACCAATATTACCAACAAAAGGGGGAGCAAAACAAGACAAAAGAATCAACAAATAATCAGATGAATAATTCAGATCAGATATATAATATCTGAAGATCAAGATCATGCCTAAGATTGTGAGAGGGATAGCAGAATCCTAACAAGGATCGTAAGATCCTACAAATATAATTACCTAGGATCAGAATGGGTAGCAAGATGGTAAAATAATGACACACATCAGAATCAAACATAACACATGGTGGGTGCATAACATCAAACTAACCGTTGCGCTACTAGCAAGAGCTGGTATTTATACAAAATTAACAGTGTGTGTGTGTGTTTGAAGCACGAAATACATCCAATCGCACGAAATACAATTTCACCTTTATGATATTATTGTCATAAAGAAGATCCGCCACTACTTGTGTAGAATGGTGAAATTGCACGATCATGCGATTTAAATTGTGATTTTAACAATGGCAATAATATCACATGTTCGCAACAAATATCAAATCCACTACAATTGATATTTAATTTTAAAAGCTTATTAAATTGCTCATCAAATTCAATACAACATCTGTCCTTGCAAGAAAGAATCCATCACTATATTGATTTCTATTGTTATATGCTAGCTAAAGTGAAATTTATAATACGATAACGCAAAAAATATCTGAGCTAACATAAAAGAAGTAAAGAAAGATCTTCTTGCATAAAGAGTGTACTTACTACCTAGACATATAGCTCTGTTATACATTTGCATAAAGCAGAATTTGGGTTTACCTTGGGTGGTTTGAAAGGATAATCCGGAGGGAAGTGAATTTGCACAAGAAACACACCTCCCGCAAATGGGCTATCTCCTGGGCCCATAATTGTAGCTTGCCAATGAAACATGTCGTCAGCGACAGGGCCTGCATAAAAATTAACAACAAGAATTATTATACTGACTGAACAGTCAAAGTGTTATTAAGACAAGTATGAATCAAAAGAGAATTATTAAAGAGGCCCTATTCTTACTAGCATTGTGTTATTATTTTTAAGCATAAATTAAAAACAATCGACTGCATAGTTGAATGCGTAACACACATATATTTCAGTTTTATCTGATTTACTTATTAGCAGAAGGGATTCCCCAGGCACCCAGTTCACTTTATCTTAGTCTTATAAACTTGAATCATTTCATTTGGGAACTAGAAACAGACAAAATTCCAAAGCAATAAAATAAGTCATTCATGAAAAACAATGAAATCCTGATGCTACAAACATGTAGGAACTAGAAACAGATAAAATTCCAAAGCATTAAAATAAGTCGACGGGTATGCACGAGTTACATCTCGATAGATAAGTATTCAGAAAGTATCGAATTCTAATCAAGAACCTCAAACATATCAAAACAAATCTTAATTTTTCATTCAAAATCGATTTTGGCTCTCCCAAAAGAGAATTCAAACATTCACTTAAACAAAAAACCTCAAACATTCCAAAATCAATATTAAGTTTTCATAGTCAATTAGTTTCTCCCAAAAGTGAATCAAAACATTCACTTACACAACAAAACATACCTAACACAACCAACATCATTATTAAACTAATCACACCCATCCATATACATATAGGGGTGCGTACAATCGTACATAATACATATATTAAACTAATCACATAAAACTTTGTTAAAATTTTAATATCAAAAGAAAAAATTTAAAATAAAATCTAGCATCAACAATCAAATCATCATTATTTAATTTCATTAAACTAAAGCAATCCATGCCCTAACCCTAAAGCACGTGACACATGTAGACGTCTCAATAAAATTACATACTTATTTTAAATCGTAAAAATAAATCAAATAAAACATGACACATGTGGACACCGTAAATAATTTAAGAAAATAATGTGTATGTCGGACACCGAAACAGGTTTAATCCCAGGGTAAAGTAAAAGAAAATACCAGCACTGCAAGAAGCAGGAGGATCCTTCTGCAAGTCCTTCAATTCCTTATTGATCCGCTTAGAGGCCATCTCGTCGACACTGTTCACATCATTATTATTACACAATCATAATATTAATTTAAATCATATCATATGATACATGTATGTATAGGCAATTAATTAAATATAATCATGGTTATTGAATATTTAGAATAAGAGAAGAGAAGAGGAAGAGTGATGTGATTCACTGGCCTAGGGTTTGGGGCGATCGGTGGATGAAAAGCAGAAGGGTTATGCTATGCGTTTGAGGAGCGTTCAGTATTATATAGAGGTAGCAGTTCCGTCCTTTCGGGCCTTTACTTTTGCCACGCACTCTGTTACTTGCCACATAATCATACGCTATTTTATTCTTCTTTTTCAACTCTCCGATTTCTAGAAAACCAGATCAAGTAATAATCTAAAATTCAATAGAAAGATAAGTAAAATGTATGCAAACAAAATCAAACTCGAGTTTTACTACAAATGGAGTTTTTTAATGGAGTTTATTTTTATAACATCTTTTTGTTTCATGGCCACCACTATCCTTTGTTTGATAGCTAAATTAACCATAAAATTTTTTAGGATTAAGATTAAATCCTCATTGTATTATCTGACTGGATTAACATTCATCGGGTCTTGTTCGGTGTTAACCGTAACAGTCAATTATTTTATGAGGTCAAAGTTCCCAGATTCGGATACTTCCATTTATGCTTATATTTTTTGTACCGTTTTGGCAATTGCAGTGGCCTTGCAATCACTGTCACATTTAGGGTGGCTTTGAAAAAAATAAAAATAAAATAAACATATAAAAATAGGGAAAAAATAAAGAAAAAATTTAGGTGCGACCACACATGACTTCATTTTTCGATGGGCACCAAATATTTACCATGGTGTGTGTTTGTGTGTGTGTATGTGTGGTGTAGTGTTTGCAGAAGCGTGTGCGTGCGAGCATGCATGTGTGTTACATATAAAAAATTTAGGGTACTTACTTCACGTTTTGCACAGGTCACTCAAAATTGCAGTGACGACCTTGCTAATGCAAAAGGTGGGATATCCATAACTTTTCAAATTTAAAGGGTAAGAAAGAAAATCCAAAATAGAATCATGGAATGGTGTTGATTTTAATGGTTAACCAAGTCATGTTCTTACAAAACAACATAGATTTTGTTGAAAGAAATGGGTGAATGTTGTTGTACTTAATTCCTTAGCCCAAGGCTAGTTTAAATATATATGATATAATTAATTTGTGAGGCGAAAGTCACAGGTTTTTCAAGTGAGTACCGATTTCTGGTGATAGAGATGATATAATTTGTGTTAAGTTCCTTATTTGATAACTATGGTTCTACCGGCAGGTCGCGGTTAGGGTCAAGTTACCTGTTTTCAAGACGGTCCTATCAGTGTCGTATCAGTTGGTATCAGAGTTTCGGCTCTTGAAATCAGGTGTTATCTATCTTAGATTATCTTTTTTTTTCTTAAAAAGAAATATAAAAAAAAAAGGGTTCCACCACTGTTATTTATTGTGTCATCTTTGTTTTATTCCTTTGAATTGTGTAGTATCAATATCACCTTATCTATCTTTCTACTCCAAAAAACAAAAAAAAGTGGTAACAAAAAATAAATCAAAGAAGAAAGCATTTCGGTTTTAAAAAAAAAGGAGAAAGAAACAATAAAAAAAAGGGAAAGAAATTGGGAAAGGGCGTAAGATATTGATATAGTTTTCCTTGGCGATTTATAACCCTTATTTTGTTATTATCTTCCTCTCGAAATCCTTGTTTCTCTCATTGTTCCAATTCCTTGAAATTTCTTGTTATATTATTGTTCCAATTCCTTATTGTATTTTGCATCTGTTCCTTTTCGTTGAATTTCTGGGTCCTATAGTCCACTTCCTTGAATTTCTTATTTCATTACCTTTTAGTTAAGGATTGTTCCTTGTTTTTCTTTCTCCAAAGTTATCATACAACCCTTGTTGTGTCTTGTTATTCCAAAAAAAAAAAAAAAGAAAAAAAAAATCAAAAGTTTCAATTTTTTATTTTCTTAGTGCTATTCATGGAAGCCAATCAAAAGAAAAATATTTTCTTTACGAGATGTCTTGTGAATGATAAAGTTTGTGGCTTGTACATTGATAGAAAGTATTGGATCAACATAGCAAGTACAACAATGGTGGAGAAGTGGAGACTTCCGATTCTTGAGCATCCAAAACCATACATACTTTATAGCCTCGAGGATCCGAAGTTCAAAGATATCGCTCATGTTTTGGTGACCCATCAAGTGAGAGTGTCATTCACAATTGGAGAATATAAAGATGAGGTTCTATGTGATGTGGTGCCTTCCAAAACGAGGGATTTGTTACTTGGACTTCCATGGTAGAATCAACGTCAAGCAAAGTATGATTGACACACCAAAGCATACACATTTTCATTTAAAACTCGTCAAATCACTCTTGTACATGATCAAGTGGATCAAGATCAAATCATGAAAAGAGAGACTGGGAAAGAAATGGTTGAGATTTTGGTCAATGAGGAAAAGAAAGAGAGAGTGATTGAGAAAAAAGAGAGTGACAACAAAAAAGAGAGAAAAGAAATTCACGAGGAGAAAAAAGTAGAGAGGAAAAAAGATTGTTTGGAAAATGAAGAGAATTAGTTGAATGAAAAGAGAGATAAAAATGTTGGAAATTTTTGGCCTACTATTACACTTGTACCTTCATCTAGATTGTTTTGTGTGGTTAAGTGTTGGAATTCTTCTGATATTTTTCAATATACTAACCTTTCTTCTCTAAATAATGAAGGCAATCAAGTGAATGAAGAAGAACTTCCTCAAAGTGTAGGAAACAATTATGAGATTAGGAAATATGCTTATGTCCAAAAATCAAAAGGAGAACAATTTCCACATAACTCACTTCCATTTTATACTGGTTTGGATTTGAGGACAAATCCTCTTGAAGAGGGGGAGAATGATGAGATCAAAAGTTCACTGAGCATGTGGAAGGAAACCTAAAAACTTCACATGACAAGAAGCATTAAAAGTCCAATTTTCATCACTTTAATAAGCAATTTTCGTTTTTTATTTTGGGTGGATTTTTAGATGGTCTTTTGTATTCTCCTAGCCTCTCCAAATGCTTTAAAGTAGTGCTCTAAGTTATTACAGTGGCTAGTGAGAATTTTAATCATGTTAATGCCTATTTTCTAGGTAATAAACATGCACTTATCATTGTATTTGTTAAATGCATGGTAGTGGAAATTTATCTCTAGTATCCCAAGCCTAGGCTATAAATAAGAAGCTAATGTAATTCTCAAATCACAATTTGAAGATTAATCAATTTGAGTTTTCTCTATTGTCAGAACTTTTCCTTTGTTCTTGGGTCAAGAACTTTTATAGTGTTGGTTCTACCGACAGGTCGCGGTCAGGGTCACACTTTGTTTGATAACTTTGGTTCTACCGGCAGGTCGCGGTTAGGGTCAAGTTCCTTATTTGATAACTATGGTTCTACCGGCAGGTCGCAGTTAGGGTCAAGTTACTTGTTTTTAAGACGGTCCTATCAATGTCGTATCATAAGGTATGATGCCGTTCGGATTTTATAATCCGGACAAACTTCATGCATTCCGGAAAATAAAATCCGAACTACCTCAGTTTCTTTTGGACGGTGGCGTTTCACCAAAGGTTTGTCCGGTCAGTGGAGCCATTAATGCATTTTTGGACGGTTAGCATTTTAAAAACGTTTTTGTAGACTCAACTTATGATCTTGGACTGATTTAAAGCTATAAAAAGGCTTGGTTCTTCAACAATTTCATTCATTCTTCACTTCACCACCTTTCTTACATTTGCTTCAATCTCTTTTAGTTATTAAGGTGTGTATGTGGTGTCATGTGTTCATAGGACCCCTGCAATTGCATTGCAGCTTATGCAAGGGTTATATAACGGTCAACAGAGACCCTTGACATCAAAGAAAGACAAAAAAACTCCATATCGTTTTTGTCTGGAGTTTAGTTTCCGTAAACCACCAACAATTTGGTTCGGAAAATAAAATCCAAACCAAAGGCATTTTGGAATTGTTACAGGACACGCGAGAAAGCTGAAGAATGAGAAAAGTAATAATCTAAAAGTAAGGCTTTGATTGTCACTGTGGAGCTATCAATGTGCCACCTTAAGTTTGACCCAGGTGTATCCTTTTAAGGTGAAAATCCCACCGTTCCTTTTTTATCTTTCTCATTGAATTAAAGTTGATTAAGGTTGGCTTTAGTTATAACTTCTAACTCCCTCCGTCCCATAATATAAGCAAAAAATAAAAACTCATTTTCTTTGTCCCAAATATAAGAAAAAAGGCAAACTTTTATCCTATTTAGTCTTGTTTTTAAAAAAAAAATCTATTTTCTAAGAAAAACTTTTGTTTATTCTTATAAAATTAAATGCAAATTACATTCAATTTTCTCTCTCTTTCATTTTTTCCATAACCAATAACCAATAGCCAATGAAAATTGTTTTTACATCTTCCTATAAAACTTTTTCCAAAAAAAAATTCAAAAAACTATACTCCAAATTCTTATGTTTTAGTTTTCTTATAAGTGTGATTTTTTTTATTTTTATTTTTTTTTTTTTTTTTTATGATTTGGGACGGAGGGAGCAACAATTAAACGTGCCTTGATTTTTACAATATGCATGTCACTATCACCACATTTTTACAATATACATGTCACTATTACCGCATTTTAAACGTGCCTTGTTTTCTCAAGAAATTGCCTAATTAGGATTGACCCTCTTTACTAAACCAAAATATTCTACTCTTTCCCCCAATAACAATGTTTGTTTTAGGATTTCAAACTTTGCAAAAGTTGAAATTTGCAAAATTTAGATGTTTGAAGAGCAGGCCTAATTTGTTGTTCTTTACTTCAGCAATAGTTATCTGTTGTATTTTCTAACCAAGATAATGTTTGTGTTTGTATAGTCTTTAAATTGGCCTAGCTTGCATACCAAAATTCAATTTTGTGAGAAGCTACAGTTTGTTTGTTGTGTAAAAGTATTTTTGGTAGGTGAGCAAAGGAAAAAAAGAAAAAGCTCTAATATGTTATAAGTTTCTTCCATTCTCTACCTTGTTATAAGACAAGTTAACAAATTCAAATTATTAGAGGAGTGTTATTTTCTAATTTACAAGAGCACCTAAGTGAGGATCACATCATATCAAATATTATATAGAGGAGTGTTATTTTCTAATTTCTAACACCACTCTTTTATTGAATGAAATTCATGTAGGTCCACACTTTACGAATTGATCCTGTATAAAACAGTAAGATGTACATAAATTTTATCCAATAAAAAAGTAAATGCTAGAGATAGTGTTAGAAATAGAATGTTACTAACATTTATCATACTATATAATGGTGCCTTCATTATTTATAGTTTGGTGCCTTCATTATTTATAGTTTTCTTTTTGCAAAGATGTTAGAGTGTGCAGAGCATTGAAGGAGTAAATAACAACAATTTATATGGCATATATATCTTCTTTTTTTCAAAAGATTTCTATGGCATATTCTAAATAACTACAATATGCACAAAATTATAAACACGATATCCATTAATAAATACCCCCTAGTCCTTTTTATAAAAAGCAAATTAATTAATAAAAGATGATGTATCTGGTTTTTAATATAAACCATCTACATCAACTTTTATTGACTCATTTATTTCTTATAAGAAGAGCAGAGGAAGTAACAAAATAAAATGGTCAAGGTGTTTTGCATCGAAGGAGCAAAATAAGGCTCACTGACTTAAGATATCTTGAGATTTTCAAAATAAAGTCTAAGATCAATCCTTAAAGTATACAAAATTTGTGAAGTTCACAAACTTTTAAATTTCAAAACTATGAGACTACCATCACCAAAAGATTATATTAGAGCTTATCTCATAAAAAAGAGAGAGCTTATTTGTAGGAATAAGTTAAACCCAAATATAAAAATCTAATATAACTTAGTTAATTACGATTGCATGGTAAGTCTCAACAAGAACTCTTTCTTCTATAGGGGAATCAGATTTTTTGTGGGCCAGAGTTTTTGAAATCAGTGAGTCAAGGCATTATTAAGGACATCATGACCCAGACACAAATGTGCTTTTGCAGCATAAAAGTAATAAAAAGAAAAAGTTAGATCTTTAAGCATCCTTTAATCATGTGCCTAACGAATTATTTTTACAAAATGAAAACAAACATTTATAAATTTTAAGTACTGTTGTAGATTCAAGAGACTAAAGTTCTTTGGAACCACCTCCATTTAGTAGAGCAAAATGCATTATCACCTACTTCTACAGATAATTGCTTTGTTGACAGTAATAGTATTTGGAGACACAAGTTGGACTATTGAAGCTTGCAATCCCAATGACATGGAAGCATTGATCAGTTTCAAGAATGGAATTCAAACAGACACATCCGGTCGACTTGCAAAATGGCTTGGACATAACTGCTGCAAATGGGAAGGTATTGTGTGTGAAAATTCATCCTTTAGAGTGAAAGAGATCAATCTACCAGGATTCATTTCAAATGATGAAGGTTTATTTCAAACACAAATGACAGGGTGGATTTCTCCTTCTATGACACTCCTCACATCCCTTGAAGTTATTGATCTTGGTGGTTTAGTTGGTCTTAGTGGAACAATTCCACTAACCATTGGTAATCACCTAACAAATCTCCAAAAGCTTTACCTTTATGGCAATAATTTAACTGGTTCAATACCAGGAAATATTGGAGCGTTGCAAAATCTTAAAGAACTGGCACTTCATGAAAATAGGCTATCTGGTTATATCCCTTTGAGCATTGGAAGACTCAATAAACTCGAAAGGTTGTTGCTTTATTCAAATCAATTTTCAGGTATGATACCAAACTCACTTGAGGATTTGAAATTCTTGGTAGAGTTGGATGTTCATGACAACACTCTTACCGGTAAAATACCGGATATGTTTGGCGAAATGCAGACTCTGGAAAAGCTTGACCTTTCAAACAATTTGTTAAGTGGGAATGTACCGTCTTCCCTTACTAATTTAACTATCATTTCGGTTTTGTACTTGGACACTAACTATCTCGAGGGAACCATTCTGTTTCCCTCGAGACCGGGTGAAATGTCTTGTTTAGCCTTCTTAAGACTTCACAACAATCACCTTGTTGGAAACATACCTTCCAATTTTGGTCATCTAATGTCACTTCAAAGAGTTTCTTTATCAAACAACAAATTTGAAGGAACATTGCCATCTAATTTAGGAAATTTGGTATCATTAACTGAGTTTTATCTTAGTGAGAATTTCTTATCTGGCCAAATACCGAAATCAATAGGCCAACTTTCTCATCTAATAATGTTGAACATCTCTAGAAATTTGATTGAAGGACCATTGCCTCAAGAGATGTCTTCTCTTCAAAATCTACAAACACTTGATCTTTCTTTCAACCATTTGAATCTCTCTACTATTCCAAAATGGATAGGAAAAATGCCATCCCTTTCACGCATTTATTTAGCCGGTTGTGGAATCAAGGGCCAAATTCCAGAGTTTTCACCAAAAACCGTTAGTCCAATTCAAGAACTTGACTTGTCAATGAACCTTCTCAATGGAAGCATTCCATCATGGTTTGGAAGGTTCAATCAACTTTACATGCTAAATCTCTCAAGAAACTTTATTTCTTCATCCATCCCTAGTTCTTTTAGAAAATTACATGATTTGTCAGTTCTTGATCTTCATTCAAATAGATTAACAGGCTCCATATCTCCAATTTTCAACATCGAACAAAGTATTTTTGGTGGATCACTAAAATTTGTTGATCTTTCTGATAACAAATTCTCAAGTGGAATTGAGGAAATTGGTTTAAGAGGGCAATGTGATATTCAGTTTCTCAATTTGTCTCATAATCTTCTAAAAGGTAAGATACCAAATGCTATTGGGAGAATGAACTCTCTTAATAGTTTGGATTTGAGCTTCAATGAGTTAGGATTTAACTTACCTAAGGTGCTGGAAAATGTAACCTCATTAGAGGTATTGAAGCTGCAGGAAAATCAGTTCAATGGAAATATACCTATTGGGTTTCTTAAATTGGTAAAGTTGAAGGAATTGAACTTATCTTGCAATTTTCTTGAAGGGGAAATTCCAAAGGGTAAGCCTTTGATTGATTTTCCCAAGAGCTCTTACTGTGGAAATAGAGGTTTATGTGGAAAACCTCTTAGCCCTTGTAAACATTGAGAATTGTTAAATTCCTTCAATTCTGAAAATTTGGTTTTTGCTTGGTGCAAAACCATAAAACTGAGTATGCACTTATTTCACTAGGAAAAGGATAGATCCTATATTTCCATTCATTCTTCATGTTTCCTTGTAGAAACTGAAACTTGTGAAAACTGTTGGATTTTCTGTATTGAAGATAACACTGAACTGAAACTTAAGCTCACATGTTTCCTTGACATTAATTTTTTTAATTTGTTACATGAACTATAATTAAGTATTTCAAAACAAAAATAAGTAACAAACTACATTGAGAATATGTTTGGCTGCATTTTTACTTTGTGGTAAATAAACTAGTGAGTTCAACAATGTTTTATTTTTTCTACAAATGCATTTCATTTTGGAAGTTAAATTAGTGGAGAGAAAAGAATGAAAACAGAAACTGGTCTTTTCCCCTCTCTTGTTAGAGTATTGTATGGTTTGAATTTAAAAGTTTCCCTCAACTTATGTTACCAATTGCTTAATGTTTTCTGCTTCGATGTATATTTCTGTTCAAAGTTTTGCACTCTTAGAATGTCATTGTCATTTATACTCAATATGTTATGCAGTTGTCCAGTTGCTATGTTCCATTTCACAATTGTCTCATTCAGACTACTTTAGTTTTTTTTACGGGTGGTTGATACTTGAATCTTTTAACCATCTAATTCAAAGTTTGATCTTTAACCGATGCATATGGAAAAACATTCTCAGGAAGATGACAACCCTTATTTTATCCAACTTTAAATCTTATGTTAATTTTAAGTGTTAATAAGATAATAGATCTTTAAAGTAAACGCTTGTAGATTTTATTGTTAACCTTACTTCACACTTGAACACATAATTTAGTAAATGGAAATAGAAAACGTTATCACAAAGTAATTTATATTAAAACCAATTTTTTTGGGTAAACCAATGTGTCATGCGCACGCAACTACAAAGACTAATTTCTTCGCGATAACTAAGATCCATTTAGAATTGATCTCAGTCAACTAATATTATTTCATACACATCGGTTAAGGATTGAGCCCTCAAACATCTACCATTTGTGTGTAGGTAAAAATCATGGGTATTAGAAGCTTGGCAGAATTTGAAACTTTAGGCTCCGCTTAGTGTCCCACCACTTTGCTAACATAATGCATGGAATAGCTCATAAATTAAACTTCATATAGTGTACTTTCATAACTCTTTCTTTTCAAATTCAATGTTTTTTAAAATTTTATTGAAAACCTTCTTCAAAAAAAAAATATGGACAAAATTCAATATCCGGTCCTTTGAAAATCCAATTAAAATTATGCAGAAGCCAAGCTCCTCAGGCTAGTTTCACACCTCATATCTAGGAACAACTATAAACTGATTTATTCCAAGAACCTTATAAATTAACATTAAATCCAACATTATGATTCATGTCTGGAACTGAAATCACTGCCATGAACAAGGCTATGTAAAGGAACTCAAATTCTTGTAATTAAAATGTGCAGCATAAATTGTGACATTGAACTAATTTATCTCAATTACCCCAGTTGATATTGGGTTATGACATTACTGATTTGTAGTTACTCTAAGCAAGTTACTTCAAAGGTCATATTTAAAGGTGATGAATAAGGTTTTCGATTATTTTCTTCTAAAAAAAACCAATAACAAGCTAGCCGTGCTGGACACAATTATGACTTCCAAAAAACATACTAACTGAATTGCAAAATGCATATTTATCTGTTTATAAGCAATCAAAAACATCAAATAGTGGTAACATTTGAAGAAATACATGGCTCTATTATTTCTATAGCTTATTAGACACTAGCCAACTAACTCACTATCAATTATCTAATCTAACTAACTAACCAATGGAAAAGTTTTTTTTTTCTTTTTTTGCAAAGGCAAGACAACATTTCATTATATAAAATAAAAAGATCGTAGGCACAAGAAGTGCATATGGAAAGAACAATCCAACCAAGTTCTCAACAAAAAAGTGTATACCCACACAAGCTCCCAATCAAACCCAACAAACAAGAAAACCAACGCCCACACTTTGCTGCATAAATTGCAGGAAGTGAAATAAAGAGCTTTCCAAATTCACTTTCACGTGAGGAAAAGACATCGAGAAATGCTTCCAGCATACTATGAAAGTTGCCAACGATGGCCAATGTGAATGTCATGGGGATATATATCAAACTTAAAGTGAAATTGTGATTGGTGGAGACAATGCTTGAAAGATATGTCTTCAAGGAAAAAGTTAATATCTAGAGTTTCCAGCACCGGGCAGGCAGAGAGAAAAGCAACTACCGAATCCACAGTCTCTACACCAAGTTTGAGTCTCTTGAGTGATGGAAAATGAAGTGGAGAATGTTGAACTTTGATGTGGATTTCTACACCATGCACCATGCAGACTGCATGTATATATAACATTCTTTATTTGTTTCAATGATGGAAATAGAAAGAGAACAAGAGATGAAATTATGGAAGTGAGCATTGCATCGATATAATAATATGTAAATTTCATTTCCACCATTAAAACAAGAGTATTTTGACAAGTTCATAGGAATAAAAACAAATTTGAAACAAATGTGAGGCTAAATTAGTCATTGACTTTGCGGCGTACAGTACTCTCTAATATCTAATATGCCATGAGATTATGAGTATTTCAAAAAGGTTTGTACCTATATTTAACCACTTACTAATAATTTGGCCCCTAAATTTATATAGTTAGTATCAATTTAGTCCTAGTCCCAGCAATACACTATCTGAAGGACTATGAATAAAAAAAGAGGAAGTTTAGCAACACATCTTCTAACACACACTTTTTAACACACTCTTTTTGATTAGTTAAAATTTATATGGGTCCCACCAAATCATGTGGGTCCCATATAAATTTGATGGGTTGTAAATTTTAACAATCAAAAAGAGTATGTTAAAAAGTGTATGTTAAAAGGTGTGTTGATAGCCTTTCTCATAAAAAAAAATGGAGTATATGGCATAGAATGGAGTCCAGTAAATTACTCAATCTGTCCTCTTCTTCTGCTTTCCGCCGTTTCAAACTTGACTCCGCCATCGTCCATTCGGTGTAACTGACGAGAAAGCACTCCTACCTATTATTTTCCATTCATATCGAATGTAATATTTTATTCTTTTTGTTTTTTAATTTGAGTTTATAAAATAAATATTTCATCTACCACATTATAAATCAAAAATCAAGTAATTAACAATCTTGTTTCAAATCAAAACTATGCGATGAATTTGAACATGCCTACTTAATATTAAACGTTGACATACATTTTTTAACAGAATTTGATAAAAACAGGACCACAACACATATTTTCTGACTAAAAAGACCAATTTTTCTGTACCAAAAAAAAAAAAGACCAATTTTTAATAAAAAAACTTTAAAATTAACTTGTTATAAATATTTAACTTAAATGATCGCAGGTGATATTTAGCATGTAATACTAAACCAAGGTCTTGCAAACCAGGGCCCTTTGGACATTGGTTAAGAAATTCATAAAAATAAATTTTGTCTTGAAAATATAAAATGTTAATTTTAATCAAATAACGATTACATTTTTTTTTTATGAGAACTTACTTATTTGGAATGATTAATCAATGTCTTATAACACTCTTTAACATTTCGTTAGAATAAAATAAATCTAATGAATGGATTCAATTGGTTAATAAGCTACATCAAAAAATGAACCTCTTAGGAGAAATCAAGTTTGATCACTAGGTTGAGCATTTTTTGTCAGACTTTACTTATATGTCACTCTGGATTATTATCGTATTTTTCTCTAAGTACTAATGAGTTAACATGCAAAAATAAAACAATACATCAAACATACTATATTTCTCACCTATTTATCTCTTCGAAACAAAACACATCCACACAAATGTTAATTTTTTTGTCACGTTGTTTCTTTTTTCTTTTGAATTTTATTTATTATTAAACTCTACCGTTATTTTACACATATATCAAATGATTCGTTGTTACGTTGATTTTTTTTGGTCAAATAGCCTAGCGGCTAGAGCTCACATATATAAATGTGGAGAAGTGGGGTGTCCGAGGTTCGAACCCCGGCCCCTGCATATAATATGCAATATTCCTATCAACTGTGCTGAGTTTACGGGGATATTCATAAATATAAAAACACATAAAGGCCCCGTTTGGATTGGCTTATTTTGAGCTTATGTGGGCTTATCTACTCCCATAAGCTTTTTTAAAGGTGTTTGGGTAAATAAATAAAAATAGCTTATCATAGTTTCATAAGCTGCTTATGCCAT
>Ga0228710_1005230_pt1 | contig 20197 bp, 14 predicted proteins | sample MedpolnodulmetaG_FD_177995 | JGI IMG/M metagenome (GOLD analysis project Ga0228710, IMG submission 177995) | Root nodule microbial communities from Medicago polymorpha collected in Santa Monica, California, United States - pink nodules | ecosystem: Host-associated > Plants > Roots > Nodule... | reverse complement strand
TACAAATTGTAATCAAAATCTCATCTAGCTTTAGGGGTACTAAAGTGTTAGTTTGAGTAAAGGTTGTAAAAGTCTAAGTGGTTAACTTAGCAACAAGGTGCAAGCCTGCTGAGGCTTAGAGAATACAAAGTTGTAATTGTTCAGGTGAACAAAGATTGTAAGGTGCAGGATTTGAGAGGTTATCTCAAGCATCATAGTGGAAAATCTCACAAGATTGTGAGGAGTGGACTAACCCATATTGGGTGAACCACTATAAATCTCTGTGTGTTCTTTCTTTCTTCTCTATACTCTTTAATTACAGTATACACAACACACACTTGCACACTTACTTTATTAAACAGTTTTTGTGTATGAACTTCAGAACGTTCTGAAGTCAGAATATTAACTTAACCATTCCAAGTAAACTACTTGAGAATTACTTTTAAGTTTCAGGATAATTTTTAAAGGGTCATAATTCAAACTCCCTTCCTTGTCACTATTTTATCTACTTCAAGAACACGACTATGATGCAGTGTGCTTTACCATAAACGATTTTAGATGAAAATGATTCAAATTTCTTTTTGTATATTTCAATTGTGATGTAAAAATGTAATTGGACATTCATGAACACTAATGAATCACGAGTGTAACTAATGAGTTAATAAATGGATCTCTTATTCTATGCATTTTTAGATGAAATTTGGAGAAAACATGATAAAATTAGATTTTTTTTTTTAAATTCTTGAATTTTGCCTAGACAAAATTAAGGTGCTACACACTTAAAAAAACCCATTACAACACTAATACATAGACTGCCTAAATTGAGGGCTACATTCAAAACCAATACAAAATATAACCATCAAAACAAAATTCAACACCTAAATCAAAGTCAAACTCATCATACTTCGTCGCGGGTGATCATAGAAACAAAATCCAATAACTTATCGATTGTTGCTAACCATAACCGCTCCAATAAACCACCAAATCAGTTAAAATCCCTCAAAAGATAACGTCAACTTCTCGATATCACATCAAAGCCCAATTAACACACTCGAGCAATGACTTAATCCAACACTCCTTTGAATTCCACCACCACTCGACCTCCGGTCCACCGGAGAAGACACCAAAACAAGCCCAAAAACTTGAGTCAAAAAACTGACTCCTGAACTCGAATCAAAAGTGATCAGTCCACTAGACTCCAGAAACATATCACTAGGGTACCCCTCAAATCCAAATTTACTAGATAAAACATCATAATTAACTCAAAAGTTTGAAACTAGACACTAACTCTCGTTCTCGAATCAAAAGTGATCGGCCCACCAGAACCTAGGAAACAAATTTATGAGGCAATCGACTGATGGAGCGATAGCGCAACAGAGCACATCATAATAGGGTTTAGCTCAAGATCATCCTAAAACCTAGAAAAAACCATAATCAAGCCATAATCTAACTTAAGACCTAAAAACGACACAAGCTAGCGACAACAAACATGAACTCTTATCTAGTATCACCACGAGCAAGCAGTAGAAGAAAAACAAGAAAACCCAAAAAAAAAAACTCACAAACTCCTCACCATCATAACCACAACCAAAACTTTACCACCATGCAAAAAACTACGTTAATAATCAGCTCTCCTTCTTTAACCCTAATTAATTAAAAACCTAAGAAACAATATTCTAACTACAAAACAGTCGACACCCAACAAAACACATTATCAACACCAAACCAAACCACGACTTTAAGTATAAATAAAAGGACCAAAAATTGAAGATCATGCACCAAGACCAACTTTTCAAAAGAGAAAACTCGGCCTAACGCAACAGTTGAAGAAAATCTAAGTAACCCCAATCCAAAATTCAACAACCAATGCAACACCAAGAAAACACAATCATCGTAACAACAACAACCACTATGTAACACCAAAAACACAACCATCATAACCACAGTCACAAAAACCACACCCACCACATAAAACAAAAAACACAACCATCATCACCACCACCGTAACAACCATTACCACCACATAACATTAAAACACAACCATCATCACCACCATCGCACAACCTTGAAACAAAACCAACATCACCTTTGTGGTGAACGAATCAATACACAACAAAGTTTGAAGCTAGAACCTTCCTCACACAACCACCAACTAGATCCATGAGCGTCGTTGTCAGTAGCACATACGACAACATAAACCACTGCAGAACCAGCAACAAAATTTCAAAACAAAATTTGACCCCATGAGAGAGAGAGGGTAGTTTAAGAGATAGGGAGGTGCCTCCATGAGAGGTAGATTGAGAGAGAGAGAGAGAGAGAGAGAGAGAGAGATATGATAGCGTTTAGAGAGTCAATCCAACCTACGAAGGGTGGAATCGATGGTGCGGAGTTCAAAGCTCATTGCACCACCACCACCACCAACTACATGATAACAAAAAGAGGTTTGGATTGGTGGGAAAGGGATGTGACAATGACTAGGGTTAGGGGAAGTAGTGAGAGGACAAAGTGTTTGGGTGGTAGAGAGAAAAATAAATTTATCTTTTGGCTTCATAACCTAATTTGGTTTCAAAACGGATGCATCTAAAATAGTTGCATTGGTTGCATGTGTTTGTTTAAAAGGGACAACACTACCTACCAAATAGAAACATGCACCGACACTTAAGTTAGTATTTCCTCGAGAGAGAGGGAAAGATGTTTGAAGTTTAGCTTTGAGTTTAAAAGTTTGCATAAAGTGAATGTTTATCTGGCATGACAGATGTGTCACACTTATATAGCCATCTAGGCCAGTAATGACCATTGGATGATATGATGATAGACTTAGTCATCATGAGACCTGTTTCGTGATGTGATGAGCCTAAATTGTTTTGTGTGAGCATCTTCAAATGCGTTATGCCTGTTTGCATGTCTTAAGTGGATGACCCGTTTTAGGCCTTTAATGGGCCGCCAGTGGACCGTTGAAATTCTGAGGTCCGATCTGAAACACTTTCAAAGTATACTTATAAAAAATCCTGATAAATGTTAGCCACTAATCAATGAGTCATTAAATAATATTATTGTACAAATCGTACACGGGACAACAATAAATCATTGATAAATTAGTAATTTGAATTTTTTTTATATACCTCTAAATAATAATAAGTGTAATTATGATATAACAATTATAATTTAATATAAAAATCATGTACACATTATACATATTTATTATTTTTAAATTATATAAATAAAAATACAACCTCTAAAGAAAAGACAAATATTTCACGATACATAAAAAAAACATCGTACACATTAACACTATCTTTATTATTATTTTTAGGTCTAAATATGTCATTGGTCCTTGCTATTTGAACATATTTTGGCATTAGTTCCTACACTTTTTTTGTTCGACATTGATCCCTGAACTTTGGAATATTTTAATCATAAAAGTTTTGTCTTTTAGTGTGACACATGACGTGTAATAATTTGTTTTTTTAATATGGAATTAACAGAAGGACCAATTGTAAATTTTTTACAAAGTGCATGGACCCACATCAAACAAAAAATGCAGAGACTAACACAAAATTATGGTCAAAGTGCAGGAGTCAATGATATATTTAAGTTTTCTTTTTAATATGGTCAAAGTGCAGAGACTACCACTTTGCAATATTTAGCAACAATTAATTCAATGGTATTAAATTAGTTATGTATTATTAAATAATAATAATAAAAGTAATGATAATATATTTACTATAAATTAATATAAAAAATCACGCATGAGATGCATATTTATTATTTATAAATTTATATAAACAATATAAACATTTTTCAATGATACATAAAAAAAAACACAAAACAAATTAATGTTATTTTGTAATAATTTGACAAAGTTTTAATCAATTACTTTTACAATATTTAGAGCAATTATTCTAATGCTAGTAATTAATTAAAGTAAATTTTTTTATGTATCTTTTAAATTATAATAAGAGTGATAATTTTTTGAGAAAAATAGTTAGAGTGATTATAACATACCAATTCCAATTTAATATGAAAAAAAAAATCATGCACACAATATATATTTATTATTTATAAATTAATATAAAAAATACAAATACTTTTCAATTATATATAAAAACAAAAGACATATTAACGTCATCTTTATAATGAATGAAATATAGATTATTTTGAATATGTTAGCATATTTTAATCTACGACTTTATAATATTTATTAACAACTATTTTGATATTTTTATCATTAAGGTAATTGTTAACAAACAATTAGAATAAGAACAAGATTAAAAATTTTAAAAAAAAAAAAAAAAAAAAAAAAAAAAAAAAATTTTTAAAAAAAAAAAAAAAGAACAAGATTAAAGAGAAAAAGAGAGAATTATATTATGGGTCATGCTAACCGGTGCCCCAGGGGCACCGACTAAACATACCAGAAAAGAAAATTATTATCATAAAAGGAAACTGTTTTTGACTTTTTATAAATTAATTACACAATTTCAATGTATTAACTACTATATAATTTCCTTTTTAGTATGCTTAACCAGTGAGGCATCGGTTAACATTTCCCTTATATTATTCTCTTGTGATGTTAAGTTATGTTACATGCGATCTCTATTCATAGAGAAATACAATGATATGACTTAAGTACTTAAGGTCCGTTTGAATCTGCTTATGTTAGAGTTTATGCAAAGCAGCTTATATAAATAAATAAGTAGTAAAGAGAACCGAACTTGATACCTCGAGGAGTAACACACTACCAGATCTTAAAATCAATACGACTAGGCCAACTCAAATGGGTATAGATTTGTTAAAGTAGTTTATGAAAAACAACCTATGAACATGCAATTTTCGTTAGTAAAATCTTATGAATTAACATAAAAGCTTAATTATTTAAATAAACTCTTTTTCATAACCTCAAACCAAACAATCCCTAAAGAGATAAATATAAATATATCTGATTTAGAAGATAGAAGTAATAAGATGTCACTTTAGAGATAAGTACAAAAGTTACGAGGAATCACTTATGATATTCATAATAGTGATTTTATTATTAATTTTTTTATTATTTCTCAATAAAATCAACATTGCAAATTTTATTATAAATTTTTTTTGAGAGAAAATTTTTATTATTAATGTTTGACTCATTACTCGTGCGGAACTCATACCAAAGTGGGAAGTTGAAGAAGTGATTGTTATTAGGTTGTCTCAACTCCCAACATCCTCTCACTATTCCACCCGCCTCCACCGCTCCCCCCACGCCACGCCACGCCGGTAAATCTCTCTCTCTCTCTCTCTCTCTCTCTCTCTCTCAACTCAACCATGCCTAGATCTTCTTATTCTTCATACTGTACTTCTACTCTTCAACTACCCTAATAATCGATTATTCAATTTTTTGCATGTTTTTTTTGTTCTTTATAACTCAGTTTATGAATATTCTAAAAGACAGTGTTTGGTTCCTTTTTAGTTTTGCCCATGTTTTGTTTTTTGTAACTGAAACAGAAATTTAAGGATACCCTTTTAAAAAGTTGTTTTTTTGTTGGGTTTTTTGTATTGTTAAAGCCCTTTTGATGTAGTTGCTTTTGCTGGGTTAATTGTTTTGGTTTGGTTAACAAACTCCAAGGATGTTGGGTTTGATGTGGTTAATGAATATGTTGTTGTTGATAATGATAATGATAATGATAGTGAGAGTATCGTGATTACAATGACTAGGTTTTAGATGTTTCATTAGCAGGAGAGAGAAAGATCATGTGGGTTGACCTGTATGAAACTGATACGAACATCAGACATGACACATTGACATCGGTTATGATTAGAGAAAATGTATGTATATAAATATTGGATGTAATCACATGTGTTAGTATCGTGTCAGTGTCGGACACAGGGCACCCCTTCAATCTGACGTGTCAGTGCTACGTATGTTTGATCCTACTGTTATTACTGTGACTTATGAGTAATGATGAATTAAGGAGGTTTATATTAGTTATGATAAATTACTAGTTAAAATTTTGTGTCATATCAGTATTGTGAATTTCCATCTGTTTTTTTGGCTTTATCAATCTTTGCAACTCTATTTTTTATAAGATTGGTGCTTTCTTACATAGATTCTTTTCTACGCTGGTTACTATTACACTTTTAATATTTTTTTCTGTTTTATTGTAGCTGGTTGATTATTGCGAGGAAAAAATTGAGTCTGTTATGTTCTGAATTTCATTACTATATACAAAAAACCTTCAACTGAAATGGCAACTGAAGAGAATAATGTCGCAAAGGCTGAAGAATTTAAAGTCCTTGCTAATGAAGCATTCAAAGGTAATTAATAATCGAACATTCAGACTGTTTTTTTAATGATACGATGATTCATTTACATGTTGTAACATCACAATTGTTTTTGTCGCAACTTAAATTTTAGCTGAATCGTTGAATCTGGCTCAATTTGATGAGCAATACTTTCATACTTAATTGTTGGTTATCACATAATTAGAGCAAATATCATGTGATTTATTCTGAAATTTATGTCTTATGTTTCCACCTACGCATTATTGAACATGTTGATGCTGCATGTAAGAAAGAGAGACTGCGAATGGTTTTTGCAATGACCTTATGCTTTAGCACTTTCATTTACCAGCATTTGCTGATCCTGTGAATTCCTTTTTTCAGAACGGAAATTTGCCCATGCAATTGATCTATATACACAAGCAATTGAGCTAAATGGTCAAAATGCAGTTTACCTTGCTAATCGTGCCTTTGCCCATCTTCGGCTTGAGGAATATGGTAGTGCAATACTAGATGCTACAAAGGCTATCGAAGTTGATCCTAAATATTCAAAGGTTCTCCAACTCATAAAACTTTAGACACTCTCCTCTGTATTTAGTTATCATGAATAATAATATTTGATTCAACCAATTATGTTTTTTTTGTTGTTATAGGGTTACTACAGGCGAGGTGCTGCTCATCTTGGGCTGGGAAAATTCAAGGAAGCATTGAAAGATTTTCAGCAGGTACTATATGTAAATTATAAATGTCTATTGTCTTAATAAGGTTGGAATAAGGAACATTGCTTGAAAATAACATGTTTGTATCAGTATTGCATTATTGGAGAACATTAATAGATCAATATTCATAGCCCTTTCATTAGGCATATAGATAATAGTGATACCAAACAGAATATCGGAGAATGTAAAATCAGTTTCTCTAAAGTAATTCATTTAGAATATTTTATAAAACACGGTTAATTTTAGTAATTTTGGAGAAACTAACAATAAATAGGTATTATTCATTGAATATAGGCTCAGTAGTTTTTTCTGGTCTGATATCAGTCCAAAAAAAGGGTTACAGCCACCGTCAACGAAGGAAAAGAAAGAACAGAGAAAAAAAGAGAAAGATATCAAAGGCACCGTTTTTAAAAATGTCAAGAGAGTGTGGTTGTGATGTATAAATAAAATAACGGAAGGGAGGTTGCATATCTCCAAAGATTTACATTCTATCATCAGGGGATTCCTTCCTTTAGATATTCTAATAAAATATAGGTTCCAATCTACTAGTATTAGAGCTCCCCGATCTTGTGGTGCGGGTATTGTATCTTGAAAATGATTATAACGTTTATTGGAAAGGAGGCGTATTGTTGGCTTATCAATGAAATCAATATTTCGAGGCCATCAGAGTACTTGAGGAGAAGCAATTATAGGTTGTGATGGCGCTGAGAGGTTAAGGTCTCAAATGGTGGTTTTATTGTAAAGAGATCAAGCCAAAGTGCATCATGATAGAAGACATTGCTCAAGCGGTTTCGACTGAAATTTGAGGAAATTCCCATTAGGTTTAAAAACTGCCATTAGGTTAAGAGGAATTCCTATCTGGAGCCCTTAGGGTAAACAGAAGCTGCCATGTGAACCCACTTTTTAACTCTAGAAATGAAAGTTCAAAAAAAGGCAAAGTTGCACCACGGGTCTTTTATCTTCATTTTTTTTTTTGTAACAATGTAGTCCTTTTTAATTTTTGTGTCAAGTTAGTACTTTATGTTTAAAAACGTCAACAATGTTGGATTGAACCTTATTTTTCATCCATGTATAAAAACGTCAACAATGTTGGATTGAACCTCATTTTTCATCCATGTATATTATCAAATGTCTTACTTGACCATTCAAAGAGGTAAATTACATAATCTATCCATAAAAACAACATTTTAGTTACGACAAAATATCAGTTGCAATTCCTTAGTCCATCAAATGCAACTTGATCAACTCGGGTATAACAGTGGTGCTGAGTGATGAAACATTCTTTGTAGTAAATCATTTAATGACTGCTAATACTTGTTTAAATTGATGGAATCTGATAATTCTTCATGTTCAACAACCTTATTTAAATGTTCTCACATGAAAGTCATCTGCTCATTGAAGCAGACAGTTCTTTGACTTTGATGTTTAAAGTTGTCACACATTCTTGATATTTCTGTTTTATTGGTACCTTATTTGGAAATTTTTTTAAGCCAAACTCTAATTTAGGTTTTTACTTCAAATTAACTTTGACTACCTTGTTTTATGTTTTTGTTTAGTAATATCTATTTGTTTCAATCTGTAAACATGTCTGATATAATATGCTTAAACTTGTATTGACCAGGTCAAGAAAATGTGTCCAAATGATCCTGATGCAACAAAGAAATTGAAGGAATGTGAAAAAGCTGTTATGAAACTGAAATTTGAAGAAGCTATTTCTGTACCAGGATCCGTGAAGCGTCCAATAGCTGAATCCATAGATTTCCGTTCAATAGGTACTATTTTGAATATGTTATGCTAATATCTTCGTTTTATCATTTTTTTTTCCTTTCTAAATCTCCCTCCCCCTATGGGCAATTTTTTGTTGTGTTTGATTATCTCATGATTCAGTCATGCCATGTTATAACTTTTTGTATGTTTTGGATCTGTGCTTCAATATTGTAAACTTCAAATAGCATGCCATATAAGAGTAACTGTGGATTTTTAATTGTTTGAATTTTGACAGTTTGGTACCAGGTCTACGGTTATGCACATCTTTTGACCTTGAGTTGGTGTTATTTCATATATTGATGCTTGTTTTCAAGGATCCTGATATCATTGATGTGAAAAATGAAGTAGTTATGTTTATTGTCATTTTTCAATAATAAAGTTATGGATGTGACTTTTGGTTTTTGATTAGATTATTTGACATGTCTCCTCATATAATTGTACTGCTGATGCGATTTCCTTCTTTGATCACTATTCATTTTCACGGGAAAGATTAGATGGAGTAAGATGTCAATTAATGTTTAGTTTCAATTTATATTTTTTTCGTTTGCATGTCTTTTGGCAAAATTTGAATTGGCTATGGATATATGTTCTTTGATTGAGTAGTAGGATGACAATGGTCTGAGCAGGAATGAGAACAATTTAATGACCATTTTACTATGAACTTTGGAATTTGTAACTTCCCAAGTTCTTGGCTGCTTATGTAAATCCTTGAAATCATGCGTTTTCAATCATAGTCAGAAAGATATGAAATATGAGGTTGATGGAGAAGGAAGAAGGGCAGAGTGGAGGAATATGCTCTCAGCGTGAAAATAAATGAATGCCAAAATATCAAGTTATTGCAACCATCCTATGCTTAAACTTTAATCTACAACCAAAGTAACCACGACATAGAAAACTTCTGTCATTACGAACTTATAAGTAAAGTATTGATCGAATTAACTTGATACCTGCTTGACCAATATGTGAACTAAAATGGAACACACTAACAAATGGATAATTTTTTGTCTCCTTCAACTGCAGACTTCAGCTTTGTGGCCTTGTGTGTTTCTTTCTCCCAACTTCCTTTTAATTGGTTGTTTACATTTTTGAAGGCAGAAAATTAAAAAAAATAAAATAATTAAAAGGATATTTACCAGTAGTTTTGAGTCTTGTGTTTGAAGAACATGCCTTACAAGTATAAAATCTGTAAACATGACCACTTTACCCATCTTTTTATCACCTGTTTGTTGATGTATAGGTTTATTTTTCTCCAAGTCAATAGTAGTCCTCTCATGTTCCATAACATACCCTAATCATCAGTTATTTTCCTCACAAACCTTTCCATAAGTACTAGAGAGTAGAGACATTTTTATGCTTGGTTTTTAGATGTTTGCATGCTTCACTATAAATTATCACTCTTGTATCATTATAGGAAAGCGCCGCAATTCTTCGGTGCCAACCGAAGTTGCCATAGCAGCAGTGACAGTAGCAGTTATGGCAGTGGTGGTCATGTTGGTCAGGACATCAAAGACCACAATAGTAGCTACAATTGTGGTTGGTCTGCTGTTGGTCCTTGGGGCATGGTGGAGTAGCTGCAATACTGGTACATTTAGGAGTCATTTACAAGACCTAGGTATAACCTTAAACAAGACCTAAAACCAATTAATCATAGGACGGTTGATCCTAATTCATCTGAGATTTTTGAAACAAGTCAAGTGGAATCATTATCAGTACTGCATTAGGAAATAAACCGTTTTCTAATGCAACACATTTCCTTATATTGGTTATTTTTTAGATCAAGTTAATCCCACTGTTCTGCCTAAGAAATGAAAGGTCATGTCACGTGTCTTAGATATTAGTTCATTAGAGTGTGCTTATTACCCTTCTTAGGCCTTCTGAAACTAAATAGAATGATGCCTTTAGACATTCTGTTATGTTTCAAATTTTAGTCTGTTTTCTAAATTCTAATAATAACGATAATGGATGCTATGTACTTTTCAGTTTACTTGTAGGAATATATTTTATCCAAAACTGAAAGAGGAAAGAGCATAAACAATCTACGCATTCCGTAAACAAATAAAGAAAATATATATGTTTTGTGTATTTCTTATTATTTTCAGCTGCTTGCAACCTTGTTTGAATTTTTTTCTTTTGTGATTCTTAATTACTACCTGGATTGGCATCTAAAAACTATGGCTGCCTATTTGGAAGATTGTTGCGTATGTATTTTTTATAGATGTATTCAGATTTAACAGGGATTCAAACTGTAATTTTTCTGTTCTTTAACCCCTCTTTAGTATTAATGATTTTTGGGACCAATAAACATACCTGTTAATTTTATATTGTCAATGGTCCTTAATATTCATAACCTTTTTTGTATATTTTGGTTTTTTATTTCGATAATAGATGTCGAGCCACAGTATTCAGGAGCAAGAATAGAAGGGGATACTATTACTTTGGATTTCGTAAAGAATATGATGGATGATTTCAAGAAACAGAAGGACTTGCATAAACGGTACTGAACGAAGAATTTTTGTTGTATAACTGTTTCTACTTTCTTGAAGTGTTATTGAAGTGTATTTGCATTTGTCCTGGTTCATTGTTTTAGGTATGCATTCCAGATTGTGTTGCAAACAAAAGAGATGTTGCAAGCTTTGCCTTCTCTTGTCGACGTAACTGTTTCTCATGGAAAACATTTTACTGTTTGTGGCGATGTGCATGGTCAGGTAATTGGTTTATTATATGGTAAAACAAATTGTTGCTAATATCTTAAAGGTGGCTTTTTGTTACATAAATATTTAAAGAATAGAGTTGTTCTCACATCATCTTTGATTTTTCAAAACATTCTTCATAAAGTGAATTTATTTGACCATTATGTGGCGGGACTGGGGAGCTTTTTTTGTTTGTTAATGAGCTTGTTAGTTAATATTTTATATGTGCCTCATTTGTACGGAGGATTTAAATTCCTTGTTGAATTTATATTTTAAATCCATTTATTATTATTATTATTATTTCAATCTTTCGATAAAAATGTAATTTTCTTGGAAGTTTAAAAGAAAAAGTAACCAAAAAATGAAGTTTAAAAGAAAACGAGCACAGGAACATGGGAATGAAATCCTACTTAAGGAGAATGGGTGAAAATAAAGAAGCAAAAAAGAAACCATCCTTTTAATGTTTGACAAAGAAATCTATTAAAAAAAGACTATCTCATACAAGAGGTTGCTGCGAGAATTTGTCCTATAAAATCATGGCATCCATGTTGCTCGGCTTTTGTGATATATTTATTTTCTTTAATTATCAACCCTTTCAATTTTATTTTTCATGACTCCTGCAGTTTTATGATCTTCTGAATATTTTTGAGCTCAACGGGCTGCCTTCGGAAGAAAATCCATATCTATTTAATGGTGACTTTGTGGATAGAGGATCGTTTTCTTTGGAAGTCATCCTCACTTTGTTTGCATTTAAGTGCATGTCTCCATCAGGTAAACCCTAGCTCTTTCTTTATTAAGCGCGTTAGGTTTCATTATACTATTTTTGATATATCATGGATTATTTAGTTATTATTATTTCATAATCACCTGATTAGATGCTTAATGTATTACTTCATTTTTTTTCAATTGAATTGTATAACCAATAATGTTTATTGTGTGATTTGATTTTTTGTAAATATTTTATATACTTTTTTCAATTCACTCAGTTAGCTGGGATGCTGTAACTTGTTTTGTTTCTATATTATTTTCAGCTATATATCTAGCTAGAGGAAATCATGAGAGCAAGAGCATGAACAAGATATATGGTTTTGAGGGTGAGGTGCGCTCAAAGTTGAATGAAACATTTGTGGAACTATTTGCAGAAGTATTCTGCTGTTTACCTTTGGCTCATGTGATAAACGAGAAAGTTTTCGTAGTCCATGGGGGTCTTTTTAGTGTTGACGGGGTCAAACTCTCTGAAATCCGATCAATTAATCGGTTTTGTGAGCCTCCCGAGGAAGGTATAGATGCACCATTTTTTTTCTTGACTTGATCTCAGTTAACACATTTTTGCATTTCATTGTAGTTTTGTTTATGAATATATGTTCGGTATGCGTAGGGTTGATGTGTGAGTTGCTATGGAGTGATCCACAACCTCTCCCTGGAAGAGGACCTAGCAAGCGTGGTGTAGGCCTTTCTTTTGGTGGGGATGTTACAAAAAGGTTTTTGAAGGATAATAATTTAGGTATGTTTTCCATTGGTCCGACACTTAATTTCTTATTTCATTAGTGACTTCATATGAATTATCACTTTACAGATTTAGTTGTGCGATCTCATGAAGTAAAGGACGAGGGTTATGAGGTTGATCATGATGGTAAACTCATAACTGTATTTTCTGCTCCAAATTACTGTGATCAGGTAACCATATCCCTTTTGTTACAACCTTCTTTCTTAAATAATTTTATGGTGACCATGCCACACACTTCTTATATTAATGTATTTAAGCAATCACTTATCCTCCTATGAAGGTATCTATATGCTGATTTTTCATTTTTTTTGTAGATGGGTAACAAAGGTGCCTTTATTCGATTTGAAGCGCCTGATTTGAAACCCAACATTACTACATTTGCAGCAGTGGTTAGTATCTTTCTTGTTTTGAAGTCTGTCACGCTATATCATGTATTGTCGTTTTAATAAAAAATGAAAAGGGAAAAGAATCATGTTGTCAAATATCGGCCATGGAAACACCATGGCTAATTGCAGTGGCAGATATTTCACATCTGTCACATGGCCAATTTGTGAATGATGGTGGCACCATGGTGTTCTATGGCAGCTTAAAATGTTGAATTTTGGGCTTTTCGCCCTCGTTTGTCATCTGTAATCGATAACACACTGTAACTCTTCATTTTATGCAACAATCAATTTGTTGCAATGTGATTATATTATACATATCTTCATTCAATTTGTGAGGTTATGTGGTGCTGACATACTTTCTTATTGGTTTGGTTCACTTTGTTGAATTCGCAGCCACACCCTGATGTTAAACCAATGGCTTATGCAAACAACTTCCTCAGAATGTTCTCATAATCAATATATAAGCTGACTAGAAATCTAGAACTGCCAATGGACGGTGCTGCTTTGAAATGTCTAAATTTTAAGCCCTAAGGGCAACATTTTGGATGGTCACTAGAGAAGATTTGGTACATGTTGATCACTTTTGTTTTGTATAATATTTTGCATTTAACATTTTATTGAAATTCATTTTTCCCTCTCCAAATGATGCCACTTTCTTTTGTACTTTTTGTTTCTTTTGGTAAACAAGTGTAAGGAAACTTGTATCTTCATTGGCTTCATGAGACAAGAAGTGATTATGGCTTAGTGTAAACTGGTTACATGAATGGCATAGGTTGATTGAACCTTTTACTTATCTGTGTTTGACCAAGTATTGTTGATTTGATTTCATTTTTTGGATAGATTTTTTTGATGTTTAGGATGCATTTGGAAATTGGAAGTTTGCTTACATTACAACTTTTTATTTTTATTTTTAAGAAATACATTACAACTAATTTGGAATTAGCTTATTACACAAACACTCGTAGGAGAACTGTTAAAATAGCTTATAACAAGCCTTTTAGTGGATTTCAACTTATTCAAATAAACTCCTTGGGGGTTGTAGAAAAATAATTGAACTGTTTTTCTTCTTTTGGTTATAGAACTAGCATGTAAAATTGTAAATAAACACTTGCATATTAAATTCAATGGCCGTTTAATTAATCAGTTTATCCAGATACATTTTTAGTCATGGATAAGATATCTGTTGATAAATTTTGCCTATTGTTTTATTTAACAAAAAATAGTAAGGGTATCATTATCAATATTTATTCATCAATACTATTGTCATGGATTATGATATGATCCAAGACTCATTCTGCGTGAATCCTCAATAACAAAATAGATTGTTTCCTAAAAAAAATAAAAATAGATTAAGTGTTACGGTGTCCCCGCAACACACTAAAGTAAATCATGTGATCAAATCACCATCCAATGATTTTCGTCAAAAAAAAAATGACCATCCTATGATCATCATCAGACAATGGTCCACAAATCATGTTGAGATTCATGCAACAAAACCATCTAACTGTTTTGTGCATCAACATCATTACACCTCAACAATAAAAGCATTCCAATCCATTTTGAAAGTTACATGATTCATTCTAGGAAAACCTTTGGATCTTCTAAAGTCATCAATAACCTAAGCGTCCGAGTCTTTGTAGATACACCACCACCCTTGATGTTGCAACGCCGTCCTCCACCCGTGTGAACTAGCTTCAACCGTCGTCATTAACTAAAACCATAGTTTTACTATTTTTTTCCTTTTTCTTTTTGTTTATATATCAAATGATATATGATAGATCAAACCTACATTAATTTTTACCGTTTATCTCCTTTCTCACACTTTTTTTGACATCTTTGTCCTTCTCATTTTCATCGCACGATTGAACACACCTTTAACGATTTCTACCTAATTAATCAGACGTAAGCCTTCTTAAGATCCACCTAAGCAACATTCTGTCACTAAAAGAGATCTATCTAAACAACTATAAATATGATATATCTTTTTTAACAAAACAGCATGTTTTTTTACACTCTTTGCTTACTTAAGATATATAGAATTCAATATAAGTTGAGTCGTAACTCGTAAGTCAATCAATAATTTTTTTTTATTAAAGATGTCTCACTTTTAACACATTCTGCGTTGTTTTTTTGACTTAAATTTTAACTCATTCAATTTTGTTAAATGAAATTCATTTTTAAGTAACTGAATCATGTCAGTCCCAATTTTTATCAATACAAATGTGTTGAGAAATGAAAATAACATATCATGTATTAGACTACGCTCATGTATACAACCAAGTCTTATCCCATTAAGTGGGGGTAATGTATCATTTCTTAAAATATTGTTTGACTTCAATTTTTTCCACCCCGAACATGACAACAAAAAAACACAAATGTTGTTTCTTTTCCAAAATATTACGGCATCTGATCTTATATGTAAGAGAAAATTGAATCAACAAAAATTAATATATTTGATCCAAATTAACCTAACTTTATCTTATTCATAAAACTAGAGGGTGTACTTTTCAATAAATTATGTCCTTTAGAAGTACACTTGCAAAAACTTGTGTGATTTGCCATGCCTCAAAGTAGGACATAAGAGAGTTACTTTCCAACAAATAAAACAAAAATATTGTTTATCGCTAGGATGGATAAATTCATTAAAGCGGGTTTTCCTTGTCGATGAGTACATTCAGAGCGTTTTTTAAGAACCATATGGGGGAAAGGAAGCTCTCAGTTAGTGAAGTAAATCGCGATAATTTTTGTTTCTTGTACTGGGATGGATAAATTGATTAAGTGTGTGTTTGGTTTTCCGTTTGTAACAGACAACATCACGTTTGTCTGCTTTCCAATATGTTTTTGCCGTGATTTCCAGAAGCTCCAAATACTAACATATTCGCTAACGTGGTTTTTTTCCGTGATTTCCATCAAACTCCGTTTTACAAACGATGTACCAAATATACATTAAAACAAATTTTTCTTGTCGATGAATATATCTGGGAAAAAAACCATATGGCAGAAAAGGAAGCTCTCAGTTAGTAAAGTTAATCACGATAACTGCTCCACAAGCCTCTCAGATTGCTCAATCTTTATAATAAGCCGGTCATAAGTTACATCCCGATCCAAAAACGACCAGGTCATAACTCTGATAGATTTTTTACGATCATGAGTTTACTATATGATAAATCCGAAGGACTTTTAAGCAATAAGAGATGACTATAAAACAATCATCGTAAATCACGGGCTTACATGGTTGTTGGGCTATGATACCAAGCCCAAACAAATCTCACATCTCAGAAACCCAAAGCCTCTCTCTCTCAGTAGAGTTCGATTCCAGAGAGAGAGAGAGAGATACCCTTTAGCGTTGTTTCCTCTTGTGTGTGCTAAACCAACCAAACCAAAGCGACGCCGGTGGAAGTCGTATTGTCTTCTCTTTCCATTCCATTCCACTCCACAGTACAGTAACTCTCTCTCTCTCTGTCTCTCTCTCTCTCTCTCTCTCAAATTTTCATTCTCTTTTTATTATTCTTTTATTCAAAACACAATGCAATTTCAAACTCAATAAAACCATGCAGAGATCTCTATTACTCTCCCTCTCTTTCTCAATGGGACCCAATTGCTTCACTTCTTTGATAATTTTTGATGATGCCCATTTAGACCCTTTTGTTTAATTTGATTAAAGTTTGAATCTTTTTTTAATGGGGTTGATTTTTTCTTGTATGTTTCACTATATGCCATGTGTTTTTGGTGTTTTGAGGCAATTCTGGTTAATGGGTATTTTACCATTTTGATGAAAAATTGTTATGATGATTGTTGAAGTATTGTGTGAGTTAAAATGAGAAGGATTGTTATGTTGAGTTGGTGAGTTTGTGCTTTGAGGGAGAGTACATACCTATGTAGCACTTGATCAAAGCCGACACTGACACATGTGATTAAATTCAATTATGTTATTTTTCTCAAATTACTATCAGTGTTGACATGTTAATGTCGTGTCCGTGTTTGCTTTGGTGTTTCATAGGGACATACATTGTTTTGAGTGTGTTTGGATGTGCCTTATATTTTTGTCATTTGTGGAAGTTAAGGTTTAGGGATTAATTGTAAGGTTTGGTTTTGAAGATTGAAATGAGATAGAAAATGAAAATGTTGGAATTTTGGATTAACAGTTAGGTGATGTAAGGGAGTAAGATTTTGTTTTTAAGTTGAAGGTTCATGTTTAGTTCAATTCAAGGAAGGAACATATAGATGGGATTTACGAAAACTGGTTTTTGATATATAAATGAGCTTTTGATATTGCACTATAGTGGCACTGCTGTTTGCTGACTCTGCCGCGTAATGCTCCAGGAAAAAGAACCTGTTTTTTTGTTTTTAAAAAGAACCTGTTTTATTGTTTTTAATTTAGATTTTAATGTTTAGCTACTTAAGGTTTAGGTGGTAGAATCAGACGTTTCTACGATCTCACAACTCCTTGTTATGTTTGTCTATGCCCATAAACATAAATTGGTTGAAACGGACGAGATCCCCGCACAAAGACGCGGGAATGGTGGAATCATGCGATTCTGCCTTCTCATAATTCCGGGATCGCGATCTGGTTACTTAAAACGTTCAAAACCCTAAAAAAATACGTGTTTTATTTTACTGTGATGTGGAACAGTTAATTTCACACTCATATCCTCCCATTAAGCCTATTAATTTGTTGAAACCTTCCCAATACAGTCACTTATATCTCACCACGTAGCCCTTAAAATCTTCTGTTTTTCTTTTTTTGATAAAATGATTTACTGTTTTTCTTTTCACTATTGTTCTTCCTTCCATTGTGTGCAACCGTTCGTTCTCATAACAACCCCCTATTGACTATTCATAGAGTTTTTTTTTTTAATAAATATTTTTGACTTGTGTTCTAGGTTCTGAATTTTGTTGTCCTAGATTTGAGTTTCTTTAAGTAGTTTGGGTGTTATTTGATTTACTTTATTTTACTAAATTATGTTTTTTCATTTGCATAATTATGAATTTATATGCAATATACGAGTTTTTGAAATTGGTGGGATATTATGATCTATTTATGACCTATTCACGAGTTTGTGACCCCTCCCTGTCCTTGTGAATGTGGAAGCTGTTATGAGAACTAGACTCTGACTACCTTAGTTTAAACTTCCGGACCCTGTGAATGCGGAAGCTTTAGTGCACCAGGCTGCCCTTTTTTTTATTATCCCTGTTAGTATTTTGCTGTTTAAGGTAATATTAATATTGTCTCTGTTTCATCCAATGTAAACCAAGAGAGAAAAAGTTTTTTAGACAACAAGAAAACAATTAAGTACTGTCTTCTAAAGCTAAAAAAAAAAAAAATCCCTTTTTGAAGTATGTTTTATCATTCCATATTACTCTCCTTACCAGCAAAGCAGCCTACAGTCTGGTATGGCGACATATAACATTTTAGTGTGGTTTATTTATTATGTAAATTTCCAGCATGATTATGATAGGTTCATATACCAATGCATCAATCGGTGTGGTTTATTTATTATGTAAATTTCCAGCATGATTATGATAGGTTCATATACCAATGCATCAATCGTACACAACAACCATATAGTTTTGTTCTGCATCTATATTTGCTTCCACGGGAAAAAATATTGTCCACCCCTAAATTATTAGGTTTTAATATCATTAATGTTTTTCAAATTCATAAAATATTAATTAAAATTCTTAAATGGATTTCTATTTTGAAGTTAAGACTCCGGTTTTGCATTTCTGCAATATGTATCTTGAACATAAAAAAATCTCTTAACAATTGAATAGACAACTTTGTATCAGAAATTTCATCTGTCCTAAAGTGGTTTGCTCACAATAGATCTTCCCGTATTAATAATTTATGTGCTTTTCACAAGGTGGGTTTTGGAAGTAGAACATTGTTGAAGGGTCTTGGGGAAGGGAATTGAGAGTAGATATGATGTGGTGTGTTTCTCATTACATATGGCAGGGTTTATGTCACTTGTGCACCACAACATTAGCCTGTTATAGGTATTCCCTTCTTATATAGGGGAATAAATATCGATTTAATGTCTACTTGCTTTAAGCCTTTAGATGCTTAAACTTGTTTGCTGTTGGCTTTTTTGGGTATTTACTTATATATATGTTTTGGGTATTAATTATTTAATATGTATTAAAAAATTCAGAACAGCTGTCATCCTGGATTTTGGTCTCGGCCGCTACGCATCGCTATCCGGGGATTAAAACTACACACTCACCACACACCGTTCATCAATATTGCTTAAAACGTGAGTGAATGTCTGCATATTGCTTACTTTACAGCTATTTAGTTGTTTGCTTCAACAAATATTAGATGCAACTCATACAATTTTATATGTCTGGCCAGAGGTCTATAACCACCTGTTGCTTGTCGTTTACCATTTTCTGACTTTTCCCTTTAAGATCTCTTATTTTGATTGCTAGATATTAATGTCAATACCAACATGCATTAGACACGTTCAACCAAATGCTATAAAGTTTGATGATTATATCTCTTTCATGTTTATTATTCAATATTGTGTTTCCTCATATTTTCTACTGCCGCAATTTCCCCTCAGAATGAAGCACGAGTAGATGGCAGTCAAAGTTGAGGATTGTCAATTACTTCCTTTTGATTACAGGAAGGATCCATCACTTAAATCTGCTGAATAAATCGATCAATTCCCTGGTAAAGCAGTTTCTTCTTAAAACTTTATTATTATATAGATTAGCTGTCAAGACATGTGAGCAGTAGAAAATAATAAAAATTGATCATGATTTCCTTCCTTGATATTAAAAGATACATAGTTCCGTCAAATTGTAGTTTTGGAAATCCTTTAATTTATTCCAATTCTACAAGTAATTTGTTTGCTCCTTAGGTTTCAACATATGATTAGTAATTAAGACTTT
>Ga0228710_1005227_pt1 | contig 20205 bp, 16 predicted proteins | sample MedpolnodulmetaG_FD_177995 | JGI IMG/M metagenome (GOLD analysis project Ga0228710, IMG submission 177995) | Root nodule microbial communities from Medicago polymorpha collected in Santa Monica, California, United States - pink nodules | ecosystem: Host-associated > Plants > Roots > Nodule... | reverse complement strand
AAAGAAGTCTACTAAATTCCCTCAAAAAAAAAAAAAGAAGTCTACTAAATCTTTACAACTATCTATAACTGTGTAGGATATTATTTTACATTCATCTGCTTGGTTATAGCTATGACCTTAGCAGGCATGATTGTAAAATATTTACCCTAAAATGAAAGCCGATAAATCGGGACTTTAATTTTGATTCAAATTTTATCAATCTTATGGCATAAATAAATCTAAATTTATCCTTCCATATCTCCAAAAGATGTAAGAACTACAAAAAACACAGCAGAAGTTCTTGTACGTAGCAGCTGCTACTTAAGTGATTTCATTGTCCCAAATTGATCTATGAACAAATTTATCAACTATTTTTGTAGACTCTAGATTTGAAAATGAGACAGCCCAATTATTTGCCACGTCTAAATTCAAAAATAAAACCAAGGTGAGTCTTTATCAAAGTCATAAGCATGTTCTACTTATCAAAGTTTTTTTTTTTTTTAAGGAATGTTCTATTTATCAAAGTTATAGCTTGAAATAAATGTTATTTTTCCGCATACAATGTTCCGTAAATCGAGTGTTAACTCGTCGAGTTTACGTTTTTAGGTACCAAAATTGTGTTAACTCGGAGGTAAACTCGGTTTCTGGTAAAATCGGAAAGTTTGACAAGTTTGACCGAGTTAACACTCGGTAAACTCGTGTAAACTCGGACCGAGTTTTACGAGTTTACATCTAAAAAAAGTATTTTGAAAAAAATTGGCCCATTTTCTTCAAAACCCAATTCTTATTCTACAAGCCCAAAGACTGAAACGTTTACTGAATAATGTTTACTGAATAGTTACCTTTACAGTAACACATTGCTAGCTTCCTAAAATGAAATGTTTCTTTTTCTTTCTTATCTAAGTTCTCAAACCGTGAACAAGAGAGCACATACCAGTTAGGGTTAGGATTCCGACGGGGGAAATTCCGATTGTTACGCTGGTTAGGGTTGCGTTGGTGGTGTTTGATGACATTTTGAAGAAATTAACTAGTTTATTTTTTGGATAGTTTTATTAACAACTTTACGAACTTGTGAAACTTGCTATTTTGGATGGTTTTATGGATGACTTAATCTTAAAGACTTATGAAACTTATGATTTTGAGCGTTAATTTTTGTATTTTGATTCTAAGTTGAGCATAATATTTTATTATGGTAGTTTGGTATAATTTTCCTTTATAATTAAGTCATATTTTGCACTATTAACCTATTTACAATATTATATTAGCTTATATATGTCATGCATATAATAAATTTTATATAATCTTAATTTTAGGTAAACTCGTACGAGTTTTCGAGTCGAGTTTACCTAAGCAAAACGAGTTGAGGTAAACTCTCGAGTTGCAAAACCTTGTGCATACCGTAGTATATATGCATGCAAATATGATATAAAATTAAACACCACAAACATCTTCTTCAAGTACATATGATTTTTAAGAGAAAGCAAAAAATCATCGATAGATATTTCAATACAATCAATTATGTAATACCATTACTCAAACTCAAAGATGAACTTAAATAGATGATTCCTTCCTTATCTTGGTTCTTGATTCTTGGAACAGATTCAAAGCTTAAAGCTTTTACCTGTAATTTATTGCAGGCCTAAATAAATTAGCAAACTTTGTTATGCAAATAAATCAATGCATAGACACTTTCAAAGATAAAAATCTGATCCTCCCCTCAAACAACTTTGTACTATCCTCCCTAATATGTAATAAGAACCTCCACGGTGAAATAGCTAGAACAAATAACAATAATGTAATTGAATATCGTCAAAAGTTACTATTTTTAAATACTAACCGAATTAACGGGTAAGAAACTTTTATTCATGAAAAATGAACTTATACCATTTTTTTCTTAAGACTCATTATGCAATTCTCATAGTTATGTAATTAAGGAATGTAATCCAAGCAAAAATCGTAATAACTATTAGATGCTATCAAGCATATCTAAATTACAACAACCGAACTAAATAGAGAAAAAAATCAGAAAGGGACAACGTGATTGACAATCAACAAGTATTATTGTGCCATATAATCAACCCACAAAATTGCATTGCACGCCAACAAAAACATGTTCATCATATATCATTCAAATTCTATCTAACACATCAAGTGGAAGGAAATCGTATAGTTATGGTAGCAAACATCACATCCAAACAAAATGAAATTGTTCATGATACTACAGCTCATTGAAAAGACAAAAGCTTTGTATGAGAATGGACATTAATTATGTTGTGAATTCGTTAAAATCACACCAATAAAATACTTGATGTGTGGAGTAAATTAATCAAGCAAACAAAACAATATGGGTGACAGTTATAAACACAAGCAAAGTATAGAAAACAACAAGAGAAAGAAAGAGAGAACACACGAAAAATGTTTATTCAGTTCAGTCCAATACTGACCTAGTCCTGGGGAGAGAGCAGCCTTCCTTTCCACTAAAATGATGAGTAACATTACAAAGAGATATCAAAAAGGTTACAAGAATTAGTCTTCAAACCTAATTCTACCCAAAGTCTCAATCTCTTCCCGTGACCAAGAGACTCAATCCTAATAGTGTTTCTCCAAGATGAATCAATCTCAACCCTAGTGTTTGTTGCCAAGAGAAAACTCTACAAACCCTAGTTTTAATGTTGGCTTCTAAACCCTTGTTTTCTGGCTCTCTACTTCAAGGTTTACATCTGATACAAGGTCTATATTTATAGTAAAAGAATCCCTCAAAAAATTGGAACAAATCTCAGTCCACAATACGTTATTATTTTATTTGCTGCTGGCAAAATCGGGCTACGATTTTTTTCGAATGAAAAGGATGAAAAACACTTCAAAATCGGCCACCAATTTGTCCAAATCGGGCCCCGATTTTTGCCACTCTAAAACTCCAATTTTAAGTCATAGTACAACATTATCCACCTTGACTCTAAATTAGTGATGATGTCAGTTTAACCATTAACCACCATGTTGCTCTCTCCATGCTTTATCTTCCATTGCTTCCAACTATACCATGTAGCTCACAAGCTTCCACCCAATCTTTTTAACCATCGGAATGCCTTCCACCTTCTTGAATATCATCCTTGCATCCAACTACACTAGGAATAATTTTAAGTAGTTTCACAAGTCTACACCATAACCTCTTCAACCATCGAAATGTCTTCCGCCGTCTTGAAGACCATCCTTGCATCCAACTACACTAGGAATTTTAGGTAGTTCCACAAGTCTACACCATAACCTCTTCAACCATTGGAATGCCTTCCACCTTCTTCAAGATTCACTTGCTTCCAACTACCCTTGGTCTTTTCTGGTAATCCCACAAGTCATGCCATACATTCTCCAAACTTTGGAATGCTTTCCATCTTCATGAAAAATTCCTTTGCTCACAACTAGAGCATAACACCCAAGGTCTCCATAGTTGTACAATTCCTAGTGTCATTAACTCCACCTCAAGTTGAGCTTTGTCTACCTCAACTTCCAAATGCATACATCCACTGACTTTCACCTTGCAACTCCACCTCAAAGGTTGATCACCTGTGTTCTTACCTCCACCTCTTCAGACTGACTATGAGTATTCTTCCCACCGCCTCTCCAGGCTGATGTTGGCTGTTTAACGTCTCTCCAGACGACCACCGCTCTACAAAGCATCACTCCCAAGGTGAAAAACACCACCTTCTTCATCTCCCCAATGAGACACCACACTCTTGAACAAGTAGAGTTGTTGCTTTAGGAATTGTCGATGAGCTAAAGACTTTGTCATATACAAACACTCCAATTTTGACCACATCGATGTTGCGGTTGGTTCCTTTGCTACATCTCTCAACACTTTATCCCCGAGGCACAAGACAATGGCACTCCTGACATTATCCACCATCTCGGTCTTCTTCGCTTGTGACATGGTGACCGGTAACGCACCTTCACCCATCAAAGCTTTCTCACACATTTGTTGTATTAACATCGTTTCCATCTTTACCTTCCATAACCCAAAATCATTATCTCCAGTAAACTTCTCAGTAACCCACTTCGAACCCATGGTACTTGATTATCGTTTAATCCTTGCACCCCACAGTATCCGCCAATTGTTGTGAATTCGTTAAAATTACACCAATAAAATACTTGATATGTGGACCAAATTAAGCAAGCAACCAAAACAACGTGGGTGACAATTATAAACACAAGCAAAAGAGAGAACACACAAAATTTGTTTACTCAGTTCGGTCCAACACAGACCAAGTCTAGGGGAGAGAACAGCCCTCTGTTCCACTATAATGATGACTAACTATACAAAGAGATATCAAAAAGGTTACAAGAATTAGTCTTCAAAAATAATTCAACTCAAAGTCCCAATCTCTTCCCGTGACCAAGAGACCCAATCTTAATTGTGTTTCTCCAAGATGAATCAATCCCAACCCTATTGTTTTTTGCCAAGAACAAACTCTACAAACCCTAGTTTTAGTGTTGGCTTATAATCCCTTGTTTTCAGGCTCTCTACTTCAAGGTTTACATCTGATACTAGGTCTATATTTTTAATAAAAGAATCCCTAAAAAAATAGGAAAAATTCTTAGTCTAAAATTCTTTTTTATTTTATTTGTTGCTGGCAAAATCGGGCACCAATTTTTGCCGAATAAAAAGGCTGAAAAACACTTCAAAATTGGCCACCGATTTGTCCAAATCGGGCCCCGGTTTTTGGAACTCCAAAACTCCAATGTTGAGTCATACTACAACATTCTCCACCTTAACTCTAAATTAGTGATGATGTCAATTTAACCATTAACAACCATGCTTCTCTCTCCATGCTTCATCTTCCCTTGCTTCCAACTACACCATGTAGATCCACAAGCTTCCACCCAATCTCTTCAACCATCGGAATACCTTCCACCTTCTTGAAGATCATCCTTGCATCCAACAACACTAGGAATTTTAGGTAGTTCCACAAGTCTACACCATAATCTCTTTTACCATCGGAATGTCTTCCGCCTTTTTGAAGACCATCCTTGCATCAAACTACACTAGGAGAATTTAAGGTAGTTCCACAAGTCTACACCACAACCTCTTCAACAATTAGAATGCCTTCAGCCTTCTTGAAGATTCACATGCTTCCAATTACCCTTGGTCTTTTATGGTAATCCCACAAGTCATGTCATACATTCATCAAACTTCGGAATGACATCTATCTTCTTAAAGAATTCTCTTGCTCAACACTAGAGCATAGCACCCAAGGTCTCCATAGTTGTACCATTTCCGGTATCATTAAATCCACCTCAAGTTGAGCTTTCTCTACCTCAACTTCCAAATGCGTACATCCACTATAACTTTCACCTTGCAACTCCACCTCAAAGGTTGATCGCGAGTATTCTTAACTCCGCCTCTTCAGACTGACCATGAGTATTCTTCCCACCACCTCTCCAGGCTGATGTTGAGCGTTTAACGTTTCTCCAAACGACCACCTATCTACAAGGCATCACTCCCAAGGTGAGAAACACCACCTTCTTCATCTCCACAACGAAACACCACACTCTTGAACGAGTAGAGTTGTTACTTTAGGAATTGTCGATGAGCCAAAATCTTTGTCATATACAAAGACTCCAACTTTGTACACATCGATGTTGTTGTTGGTTCCTTCGCTACATCTCTTAGAACTTTATCCCCGAGGCACAAGACAATGGCACTCCTAGCCTTGTCCACCATCTCGATCTTCTTCGCTTGTGACATATGGTGACCAGTAACGCACCTTCACCCTTCAAAACTTTCTCACACTTTTGTTGTATTAACACCGCTTCCATCTTTACTTTCCATAACCCAAAATCCGTATCTCCGATAAACTTCTCAGCATCCCACTTCGAACTCATGGTACTCTATTATCGTTTAATCCTTGCTCCCAACGATGGGCGTCAATTGTTGTGAATTCGTTAAAATCACACCAATAAAATACTTGATGTGTGGAGCAAATTAATCAAGCAACCAAAACAATGTGGGTGATAGTTTTAAACACATGCAAAAGATAGAAAACGACGAACGAAAGAAAGAGAGAACACAAAATTTGTTTACCCAGTTCGGTCCAATATTGACCTAGTCCGGGGGAGAGAGCAGCCCTCTGTTCCACTATAATGATGAGTAACTTTACAAAGAGATATAAAAAAAGGTTACAAGAATTAGTATTTAAACCTAATTCTACCCAAAGTCCCAATCTCTTCCCGTGATCAAGAGACTAAATTTTAATAGTGTTTCTCCAAGATGAATCAATACCAACCCTAGTGTTTGTTGCCAAGAGCAAACTCTACAAACCCTAGTTTTAGTGTTGGCTTCTAAACTCTTGTTTTCTGGCTCTTTACTTCAAGGTTTACCTCTGATACAAGGTCTATATTTATAGTAAAAGAATCTCTAAAAAAATTGGAACAAATCTCAGCCTAAAATACGTTTTTATTTTGTTTGCTGCTAGCAAAATTAGGCACCGATTTTTGCCGAGTGAAAAGGCTTAAAAACACTTCAAAATCGGCCACCGATTTGTCCAAATCGAACCCCGATTTGTCCAAATCGAACCCCAATTTTTGGCACTCCAAAACTCTAATTTTAAGTCATACTACAACAAATTAGTATTGGGAAGATTAAAAGATGAGCATTGAAAGGAGGGTCGAATTTATTATGTGGCTTCAAGGGAGGGAAAATGGCAATTCAAATATGGCCTATGAGTGACCATTTAAAGTTGGGAGGGAAACTTAATTTGGAAAACGCAATTAATGCTTAGCTAATGGCTTGTACTACACGCTTAGGGTTTAGCAAAGGAGGGAGTATGCCACGTCAGTACACTCATTAAATAGAGGGGATTAGCTTGCGTTGTAAGTTTGAAAGGAATGCAAAGAAGGCAAATCACATTAGCTATTAGGGTTAACCAAATGCATGACCTAATAAGATTTTATATTAAGCATGAAGTATGATATGATTATTATTTTTTATTTGTCGGTGCTCACACATAAAGTTAAGAATATACCCTAAATTAGGAATAGCCCGACTTTGTAGGAAGGTTCATAATTCATTCTTTTATTGGGTTTTCACATAACTAAACCATGTTAAAACAAGAACTTCACTTAGTGTTTAAATTCACATGAAGCTAGAATTAAAATTTTCACTCATATCACCATTATCTCCTTAATGTTAAGCTAGAAAGCCAATAAACATGTCATGGTCAACCTCTTTCCCTCCTCATCACCAAAAGCATGGTCAAGTGTTCCTCAGCTTTAGAGGTGAGGACACACGCTACACCTTCACTAGCCATCTTCACGCCACTTGGACCAGACTTAAGGTCAGAACATATATAGATTACAATCTTCAAAGAGGAGATGAGATATCGTCCACACTTCTTATGGCCATTGAGGAGGCAAAGGTTTCCATCGTTATATTTTCGAAAAACTACGGAAACTCTAAGTGGTGTTTGGATGAGCTTGTGAAAATACTTGAATGTAAGAAGATGAAAGGGCAAAATGTTTTGCCTATCTTTTATGATATCGATCCCTCCCATGTTCGCAACCAAACGGGAAGTTATGCTTAAGCATTTGTTAAACATGAGAAACAATTTCAGGGCAAAATGGAGAACGTGCAAACATGGAGAGATGCTTTAAGAGAAGCAACAAATATTTCTGGTTGGGAATGCTCGGTTAACAGGTAACTACATTTTCGAAGGATTAATACGTTTTTAATTCTGATACAACAGCTGACTTTCATTTTAGTTTCCATAAAATATTTCTTCGACTTTTAATCTTCAAAATATTGTAATTTCTGACTACGGTAACTTTTACCATGATGATTACATAACTGCAGGATGGAATCTAAACTTCTTGAGAAAACTGCAAAGGATGTAATAGAAAAACTAAATCGAGTAAATGATGGTGACCTAGATCGTAAGATTGAGAAGATCATGAATCTTGCTAAACTCTAATATCAATTGTTTCAAAGCATGTATATCTTTGGAAATTTGAACAAGTATCAAGCAACTATTCAACGTAATGCAGAATTCAAATGGAGAGAAGTATTTATTTGCTTTGCTTGTCACCTGACATGCTTTCACATTGGGAGAACTAATCATAGAATGATAATGATTTTCCATTTTAACGTACCAGTTTTAAGAGAAATCAATTGGTTATTATGTTTATGAAGTTCAAATTTTCCAAATAATTTTTAATATCCTACTCCCCTTTAATTTGTTGATGTGTTACTCTTCTTTGGCATGATTTATCTGGTATTTTTGCTTTATTCGAAAATTTTAGTGCAGTGCCATTAATCTTCCATCTAGGCCAAAATAGAAAATTAACTAATACACCTATGTGGCGAAATGCTTCCTAGTTATTACTATTATCAATAGGAAGAAAAAAAAATTATGAGTAACGCTTAGGACACTCTTTTTTCAACACTCTCTCTAACACTCACTCTTTTATTGGATGAAACTAACTTATGTTCCACCACTTTAAGTGGAACCCATTTCTAATGTGTGAGACCCACCTTGATTTAAACCAATAATGAAGTGAGTGTTTAGGAGAGTGTTGGAAAGAGAGTGTTGCTAACACTACTCAAAAATTATTATTAAACTATTTTGTTGCTTTTTATTCTTTCTTTTTTTTAAAAGACAAAAATTAGCTTAAATCCAAGCATAAGTGCATGGATCAAGCCAAAATCAATATATCCCGAATTTGCTGCCACAAGAAATAATGAACTGAGAAGTAGAAACATGATCTCATGGACCACACTCAACAAAAGAGTGCTAGTCAACAGAAACACCATCGGAGGGGTTGAGTTGAGTGATGGGGTAACTTAACTCGTTTGAGTTAAGTGAAAAGGAGTTGGAGGTTGTTGGTTCAAATCTTACTCGTCGTAAGACGATTTGCGAATTATGTAAAAATGATCTTAGGTTTGTTGATTGAATGCAAACTGGATATATACACAGAAGAGTTCTAACCAACTAACAGTTAAACATGTTCTAAATAGTCTAACTAACTGTGATTAAATAACAGTTATGTACAATTGGCATAAATAAAAAGCTTGTGCACGCCCAGCTTTGAAAGATATGGTGAAAATGGTCGAGGATCCAAGACATTGATCAATTGTCAGCTGAGTAGTGCTAGCCACAGGGAAAAGGTGAAACAAGCAAGCCTGCAACTTCTCGCAAACTACATGACAATCAATGTCAATGTGCTTTCTGCACTCATGAAAAATAGAGTTGACAGAAGCATGACGAGCATATCGGTTGTCACAGTATAGGAGAGCCGAAGAGAAGAAATGAGCATTAAGAGACCAGTTTCAATCAATAAATTTGAGCCATATTGACGTTGGCACATTGAAATACCAAGCGAATTAAGAATGAGCAGCTTCTAGGCTAAGGAAGAAATGCAAAGTGGCCAAGTCTTTCTTTAATTCTGAAAGAACTGTCAAATTGGTTCTTCACAAGGGTAATTTCTGCTATATCATTCCCTGGCAGAATGAGATCATCCACATAGATAAGGGAGGAACCACCTTGCAGAACTTCTCATCCTATTCACCATGGAGGAATGTATTGTTGACATCCAGATGGAGATGTTAATATTGGGTGGTTGCAATGGCAAGAAGTAGCTAAAGTACACCGGTGAGAAAGTGCCCATAAAGTCAATACCTCCAATCCAAGTGTAACCCTTGGCAACAAGGCGAGCTTTATATCGTTCTATAGGTGCACCAGACTTGTACTCAATCTTGTAAACTCATTTACAACCAATGGGTTTCTTCCCAAAAGGGAGAAAGGTTAGCTCCCAAGTGTTGTCATGTTCTGAGGCTTGCAATTCAGCTTGTATATCCAAATTCAAGCAAGACAGTTTTGAGGCTTGTTGATATGTGGTATGATACCCTAAACTCCAAAAATTATTTTTTTCAAACTCCTTAGAAAATGAATATTTAATCGCCCTTGCATAAAACAGGGACTTTTAAAAACTTTTTCAAGACAAATGCACGTAGGCTTAGGATACCACTAGTCACATACATGCATGCATCACAATTAATCTCAAATGAAGTTCTTAAAATCATTTAGTAAGATCCAAAGGATCGATTCTCTCAAACACGTGGAGTGATCGAAACAATATTTTAACATAACCAAATAAAGAGAAAGTAGCAAGACAGAACATTAGTATCACAATCAGAGCATTTATAGTAGAGCTCACATTGTTCACATAGCATAAGGCTAAGTTAAACTGTTCTATAACAAAAAATAAAGTTAAACTGTTTTTATATAAACTATAGGCTATTTTCATAACCTAACCTTTCATAAGTTGAAATAAGCTGACAACAACTTATGAACATGTCAAAAGTTGTTTCCATATGCTCTTCCAAACAGTCTCACAAGTTACAAGTGCTCATGTCAGTAGATAAACTGAAATAAAACAATCCAAACAAACCCTAAATAGAACCAAAATTGAACTCATCAAATTTTTACTAGGCAAACTAGGATGTAACCAATCACTAATATTACTCAAAGTACAAAATGTAAATAATTAGAAGATGTAAGAATTGGAAGTGACATAAGCATTCCTACTTTGTTTTAAAAGTTTTATGAGCACTCGAATTCAGTTTGAAGAATCCTAATCATATATGGTGTTTTTTATCTTCAATTTCTATATTCACATTTAAAAACAAAAATAAAATGAGTAAAACAAAAATGTACCACAAACGTGATAATTTGAATAGGTTTCAAGGTTCCCACCCAAGTGCCCAAGATTGGGGGAAAATTATAATATCCAGGGTTTTCTGCAACAAGGAACATCAGTAAGTCAAAACTCTTAATTTCCCCAAAATTGTGATTTCACACATATCAGGGAAAACTGGATTGAAGGTATTGACTCTAAATTAAGGCTGTGGTTGCAGTTATGCTGGAAACCTTGATATTGCAGAAAAATCCAGCCATATGTTACCAATGTGGCTGCAATTGCCATTGAGGAGACCACTAAAACCTAAATATTGTAGCCGCAATTTAAAACTATATGGATGCACGTAAAATATTAGCCATTTCAATCTTACATATTATTATTTACAAATTTTAACTCATAAAAACCAATGAATAGAATAAACAACAAAACTTTTAACAATTGTCTTTGTATTCATAAAGAAAACTATGAGTCTACGACATTTTAAAAGTCAATTTGATGAGCTAAAACCTTTTTTAAGATTTCTAAGGATGGTCCACATGAATGTGGAAACAAAGAAAAGGATGATACCAGTAATGATTGCATACTTCAGACCAAGATTCACTAACAAATTTACCAGCATCCCGGCAAATACAACACCGAAGAAATTTGCAGACACGGCTGGCCAAAATGGCATATCAAGAATTGATGCTATAATGGCTCCAGACCATGCTCCTGTGCCAGGAAATGGGACAGCGACAAAGAGCATCAGACCAAGCCACTGAAACTCCTCCACTGGTCCAGCCTTTGCTTTGGCATTTTTGAACAGAATGTCGAGGAATCGTGATGCCGAAGGGCTCTTGGAAGCGAGGAAAGATGCAAATCGTTTCAGGTAGAGTATGATGAACGGCACAGGTACCATGTTCCTGCATCAATTGTACAAAACTCGTTAATTAAACCATAAAAAAACTCCCATTACTACCAAAAAATAAATTAAATATGTCAACAAGCCAGAGTTGTCAGTTACAGATTGCTGAAAATAGTGATATGTTTAAATTCCACAACGGTACAGTGTTACAGTGCTGCCATAGCCAGTATTTTCCAACATTTTGTAATCATAGATCAATAGTGACTTATTAAAATCCCACTTAGCTATAGCGCCGCTAACTGAAACACTGCTACAAGCATTAAAGATTCTATGCAGCATGGGCACTTCTCCTTCTTGAGACATCAGAAACTAGGACTTGTTTGTAATACAGATGCTCGACACCCATACGACACTTGTATAATCCCTGTCAAACACTCCTCATTTGAACTTCTATTGGAAGAATTATTTTCAACAAACTTGGACAATTGGCTAACACTCAAACAAGGCTTCACATCAGAAGTTAAAACTATCAGAAAAATAAACTTAAAATATAAAAAAGAAGTTAAAACCTTTTTTTTTAACAGTATCTAATACACTTCATTTTGGAACACCGTTACCTACCTTTGGTCATCGTTGTATTCAACACATGCATATTTGAATGTTCAAGATTAATTAGTTTTTAACTAAAACATGCTACACACACAGATAACAAGCGTGTCCATGTTTGTGTTGTGTTCAGTGTCCAGGTTTGTTTCCCTGTTTCATATCTAACGAAACATAGTGTAACAAATCAAACCCATTTTTAAAATGTGAATACCAAAACCTCACCATAACATAAAGTTAAAATTACATAGTAAAATGTACTCTAATATAACTATTATAAAAATAAAAAATAAAATAAAAAAAAATTAAAAAAAACTCTAATATAACTATTCAAAGTGAAGGTGCAAATTCTATGGTAACAATATCACAACAACAGCAACAAAGACACATTATCTTAAACCATAACCACGACGAATTGTACAAAACCCATTAATAGCAAATGGAAAGTATGATTACAGTGGATTTCAAGAATACATCATTAAACCTGGCTGGGAGTGGCAACTCAACTTATGAGTTCTGGAATGTGTATAAGTTTAACTATTGAAAGTCATGAGTTTTATCCCCTCTCATCCCACCAGGGTTTTCAACATCCTAAAATCCGAGCCGTGGAAAAACAGTTTTGGATGTTGTCGAAACCACAATGCGACAACAATTGAGGCCATATCGGCCACAGATCTTCGCAATATCAATAATTAAGACGCAACAGCTATTTAAAACCATGCACCCCACTAACAACTAACAAGCACTAACAATTAACCAACATTTGATGCTAAAAAATTATAAAAAATTAAATACATCATCTTAAGTCTTGATTTTTCTTCACACCTAAATATTCAGGTCTATCTTACCTCTATAGAAGTGTCATGCATAATGTTTCAAATTTTCTTTATAAAACACAAAATCCAAACCATAGAAATAAAGAGCCAACCCCACCTTCTATGCCATCTTTTCCTATCTCTCTATTCCCCTACCTTTACAAAAGTGAAGAAAAAATATCAATTTTTTGCATCACATAAGTTAACAAAAAGGGTACTAGAAAAACAACAATAACAACAACCAAGCCTTAACCCACTAAGTAGGATCAACAACATGATCAAATGCCGCCATAATGTTCTATCGTATATCACATCCTAATCCACCTCAGTAATCTCTATATCCTTCTTAATAGTTTCTCTTATAGTTTTTATAGGTCTTCCTCTACATTTAGTGATTTGAATACTCCTCGTCTTATCTAGTCTCCTTACTACATAATCAACAGGTCTTCTTTCTACATTCCCAAACCACCTAAGCCGAGTTTCTACCATCGTTTCCATGATATGTGCTACCCCTACTCCCTCTCTAATATTGTCATTTCAAATTCTATCATGTCTAGTTTTACCAAACATACAACACAACATCCTCATCTCCGCTACACATATTTTACTGTCATGTTGGTTCTTTATCGCCCAACACTCTGTCTCATACAGCATTGTCGGTCTAACGGCGGTACAAAAAGGATCATTTTCTCCTACAAAAGAAAAAGGTATGATCAAAAGAAGAAGAAACTAACCCGAGAATGGATAACACAGTCAAAGTTGCAGGGTCAAGCTGCAACCAATAACCAACAGGAATAGCACCACGAAGCTCAAGAACAGGAAGAGTAGCAAGAGCAAACACAACAACCCAATCAGGCCAACCCAATTTCCTCAACGAATTCGCAATCTTCAATCCAAAACCAGAAGCTTTAATAGAATCAACAGCAGTAGCAGCATTAGCATCCTTTGAATAAGCAAACCAAGCCAAAGACATAGAAGCCCAGAAAATAACCCATAAAGCAAATTTCAGCGGTTTTTCCTCGTAAAAAATCAACCTTTCAGGTTCATCAATAGCATCCAAATATTCAGTAGAAGAAGCATTGGTTTGGGTAAGAGCTGTTTTTGTAAGAGAATGTGTGAAAAGAGAAGAACGATGATGAAGGGTTAAGGAGGGTTTTGGTTTAAGAGAATGGTGTTTGAAAAGTGGGGTTTTTTGATGGGGTTTTGTGAAGTGAAATGGGGGTGTTATTAATAAAGCTGAAGAAGCCATTAGAGACTAAAAATTGAGGTGAAAATGGAAATTTGGTATGAAGTAAGATTGAGTTATTAGAAGTTAAAAATTTGGGGGCATTAGAGAACAAAAAGAAACGGAGTTCACAAGGTTGTTCTGAGTTGTAACTGAAGAAGTGAATAGCAGAAATATTTTGGAACTACCACCAGCTAACAATAAAAGGAAATTTTTTATAATTAAAGTACAAACCAGAAATGTATTTTTTAATTTAGAATTCTTAAACGGAGGACAAGAACTTTTTTCTTTTTCTTTTTTTTATTTCTTAAATGCATTTTGGCCTCCTATGGTTGCGGTTGTAGTAATTTTGGCCCTCTAACAAAAAAATACAGTTTTAACCCCCTAATTTTTTCATGTTTAGGAAAATATGCTCTTTTGGCCCCTTATCTTTACAAATACTTTGGGATTTTGGCCCCTTTTTTGGGACACGTGGCGGCTTCTCAGCATAGTTGCGAAAAATTAAGGGGTTAAAATTGCATTTTTTTTGTTAGGGGGGAAAAATTGCTACAACGGAAAACATAGGGGGCCAAAAGTGCATTTAAGCCTTATTTTTTTTTAAGGATGGAAGACAAGACCTTTTTTTGTATACAAATCAAATTTTTATATTAATATTTTGATTTCCGCTCTTCCCCCAGCACATTTCGCTCCCACCTAACCAAACTGACCAAAATACTCATGCGCTAGTTAACTAACGCATGTGTAAAATTCTGTAGTTAAGTAACACTGCGTGATTAACTCACGCTGGAATAAAACATTTCTCCTTCAAACCCACCTTCTTCTACCTTTCTTTCTTCCATCCACCGTAGTGCTAAATTGTTTTTGTTCAATCCGTTGTTGTGTAACCTTCAATTCAAAAGGTTTCTTTCTCACATGCTATTGAATTACAATTCAACATAAACATTTGATACAATAACTCACCGTTACAATTAAATTATTGAGCCTCTTAAAAAGACAATTCAATTATTCAACAGAAATTAAAATTCAATTGGAATCGGTTTACAATTGAAAATCATGCTATTCAATTGGAATTGGTTTCCAATTCAACAAAAATTATGCTATTCCATAATTTAATCGGTTGATGTGGTCTTGTTAAAAATAAATAAATATTGGTTGCTGTGTTGAAATATTGAGTGGGACTTAACTCACGCAGAGGTATATTTGAAAAGGTTGCAGGACGCGAGTGTTTTGTGCAGGGGGAAGAGCATAAATCTAATATTTTTTTGTCTTAACTGTTTGATTCTCATAGGTAGAGGTGTCAAATTGGCTGGTCCAGCCCAGCCCGGGCCCAAGAGGCCCGACTACATGCATGGGTCAGCCCGGCCCGGCTCAATTATAATTGGGCCGCACATTCTAGAGCCTGGCCCGGCCTATGTGGGCCAGCCCGACCCGGCCGTTTATTTTTTACTTTTAAAACTTATTCAATTTTTTTATATATATATTTTATATATTAGTCACTCACCACTATTTTTTTGCTAAAATATGATTGGATGAACATAAAAGTGTAAGTAATTTTTACATTAACATTGAATATTAATGAAACTCTAAATTATTCATTCAATTAAATCAAATTAATAGTTTATAAACTTTAAGCTAAATTCATTCATTTTGATTAAGTTTATTTATTCAAATATTTTTTATTGATAAATTTTAAAATAGTTGATAATTTTTTTAAAAATATAGTATTTTTTTAACAAACAATCAAATTAAATACTAATAATGGCCCGGCCCCGCCCAAGTTTTGTATGGGCCAGATGAGTTTGGGCCAAAAAAGCCCGAGTGTGTTTTTGGGCTAGTTTTTTAGGCCCGGTCCAAAAATATGGGCTAATGGGACGGCTCGTTAGCCGGCCCATTTTGACAGCTCTATTCGTAGGAAGAGCGCCCTTCATTCGGTCCAAAAATATATATTAATATTTTGATGTGTGAATATTATTGTATGATGTCAAAAATATTTAAAAAATTGATGGTAATCGGCATCCACCGTTCAAGTATCACAAATCTTGTTAAGATTGTTACTTTGTTGATACAATTTGACAGTAAAATAAATTTTGTTTTTACATAAGATAAAAAATAGATCTACTTAACGTCTGAGCATGACAGAAACTTAATTCACTTGGACAACAAATTTTGTTACATCAAAAAGAATAATTAGAAAGAAGTTCCTCTAAGAAAGTGTTTGGTTTATATACAATCGTGATTTTAACCGTAAAAATATTTTACACATATATCTAATGGTATGTCACACATCATTGGATGTATATAAAAAAATTTACACTAACGTGATGAAAGAAAAAACGACTCCACTGACTGGTAAATTAAACTCAAAAAACATGCTTCAAGATTTCAATAGTGTATCATAAATCATAAATTTATATATAATCAAAAAATCTTTCTGATTCTGACAAAACTTATATGAACATGTCATAGGATGACCTAGAGAACAATCTTGAAGCCTATAACATTACAAAACCATCGAACATTGTCGTTACACTTATGATCCATTTCCATGGCAATTTTAAGCTGCTTCAACAGGAATCTGCTGAACAAATGCAATGGACTAGTACAAGGCGGAACTTATAAGTTATAACACATTCTCAAATCCTAAATGTTTTCATATATAACTCTCAGAAGCTTGAATCAGTATGTAGTATGTACAAAGGTCATGTGTTGCAAAATCTGGCTTCTCAAAGAAAACCTTGTGCCTCCAACTCTCTTGCCACTGAAACACAAGAAAATGAAGCAAATGTCAAAATTTATAGTACATAGATAAATGATGAAAGAAATACTGTAAAACAAGGAAGTAAATGATGTATAAAATACAATGTAAGCACTCAAATCAGAACAACCAAATATTTCAGGGCACAATGCTAATTCCAATACATTTTCCAGAGCTAGAAATTGCAGAGTCTAACCACATGCATTGTGACCGTGACCAAACACACACTTAAAGGATAAGTGTAAACACGTGTATTGGAAAGAGTATTAGAAAATGTGTTGTTAGCATTTACCCAACATGTTCGGTAAAGGCCAAATAAGCATCGCAAAACGTTTGTGATATTTACAAACCATAGCTTGATTAATTGGTCTACAACGTCTAAATAATCGTTCCTAGAATGATGCAAGTTCAGTAGTAGTAAACTAGATTAATTAATCAAAAGGGGGGAAAAGAATTCTAACCTTTTGAGAAAGGAAGAACCAAAACAACCTGCATAGTCACATTATTTGGAGGAAGCTGCAAACGAAGAGGATAAAGCTTTCCATTCAAAGGACTCTTGGTACACACAATGATTCCCTCTAACCCTGTCTCTTCCTCAAACTTCTTGCTCAATTCCTCAACTCCATTCCCTTTGAAAACCAAAGAATATCCCTGCACACCTTCATCACTCACTTCTCCATCATCTTCAGCAACATGGTAGTAGATAATTCGCCCCTCCATCTTCCTAGGTGATGCATCAGCATTCGACTGCAAACAAAACCAAACACAATTAACCAAAGAAGCAAAAAACCAAAGCAGAATTCAAGCAGTAAATCATCAATTTATTTTCAATTTATATATTCATTAAGAATTTGTTTACTTTCTAAAACATTTTCAATTTGCATTTGAATATTCCATGGATAGATACTACACAACAATTGTGATAGAGAAAAAAAATAAATGAATGATCACATAGAATGCTTTTTAGAAAAACCTTGTATCTTTTTGGCATTTTCCAAATTTCCACAAATATTGGATTTGTTATGAAAAGCACATTTTGAACAGAATAATTGTAGAATGCATTCTCTAATACTTAGTTTCTGTTTGGTACAACGTTTGCAAAACGAAGTTTGGTGAAAATCACACCAAAAAACCACGTTAGCGTAGAAACTAGTATTTGGAGCTTCTGGAAATCACGGCAAAAACGCATCAAGAAGCATGCAAACGTGCTTTTGTGTGTTGCAAACGCGAAACAAACACACGCTTAATCATACTCAATGGAAATTAGAAAAATAAATAACCCCTAATATTTCACATTAATGGCTGATAATTGAAAATCTCATATATAAATCTTTTTACTCCGTCAATTTAATCCTCAAAACCATCAGTGACTAATATAATTGTTGTAATTAAGTACTCACAAATTCACAAATCATTGAAAATTTTTATCAATTTCAGTAACTAATTCATCAAAGCTTTACATGACCAAATTGATAATAGAATCAAAATTTCAAGCTTATCCAAAAACAACCCAGATAACAAATATTATTACATCTCAAACAATAAATCATGCATATCTAATTTCAAGCTAAATCAAAACAACCCAGATAAAAAAAATTGATATTTCTCAAACAATAAATCATACATAACTAATTCAAAACAAAACCAAAGCAACCCAGATAAAAAAAAAAATCAAAACTTTTCATAGAACAATTCATACCTGTTGTCTAGAAAAGCTAGCAGAAACACTAGGAGGAGCCACCGCCACAGCAGGAGAAGGAGGCATGCTAGTTTCAAAAGCTGGAGCAGAAGGTTGCTGCTTACTAACATGAATCTCAACAACATCAACATCCCACAAAACCCAATCCTGAGTAACAGTCCTATGCGGAATATCATGCGTCACAGTATTCCTCCACGGTGGCAACCCACCATTCCCTCTTAGAAAATTCCCATACCTCGTCTTCAGCTTCACACGAACACCATCTCTAACAGGCTCCCATTCAACAGAAGAATCCAAAGTCTTTGGACTAGTTTGAAGCACTTTTCTACCCGTCATACCGAGGAGAAATGGAGTGTCTGAAGCTGTTAGGTATTTTCCGTAACAGCTTTTGAGACGAATAACGTTGTCGTAGTTTGGAACATATTCTACGTACCATCTTGCGTTGTTTGATGAACCGTTTCTTCCTTGTGTAACGGATTCTTCATCTTCTTCTGCTAAGAGATATTTGTCATGGTGGCTTCTGAGACGGACTGCTTTTGCTCTTTGGAAGAAGTCCATCCCGCTTCGAAGCTTGTTGGGTTTAGTTGTCTGCATGGTTATAAAATTCAGCTCTTGTCGTTTCGATTTGTAATAACAAAAACTAAAATGAGAGTTTTAATATGGAATGAAGAGGTTTGGATATTTTTTTTGTTGGTGAGAAGGGAAATGAAATGTGTTGTGGGTGGTGGTGGGTTTTTTATATGGGAATAAAAAGTGGTGCGTTTATTGGATTTTATTGATGATTGATGTTATTATTTAAATAGTTTAATGATGGGTGAAAATTGTGGGTGTTTTGGTTTGAATAATTGAAAGTTTATGTGAAAAATGTGAGAAGAGACATAGTCAATAGTTGCAACTGAGACAACACGTTTGGGTGAAGAGGCAATTGCGTGGGTGAAGCGGGTTTGTAATAATCTCTTCGGTTCAATTTAAGTTGCGTGTGTTTTGAGTGAGGAAGGTTCTATCTGTGAAAGGGTCACGGTTTTTTAGTTTCCTCTATAGAAATCTAATTTATGTCGGTATGAAAAATAAAAATGATTTTTGTTTCTTACTCTTCTAGGAAAGTTTGAAAGTTTGACAATTACTGACTTGATTCGATCAGACCATATAAGGTTAAAAACTTTGTTTAGTAAAACAATACAATAGGTATGACTCATATGGACCTAAAATTGACATTCCTTGACAATGAGTCTCATATAGCAAAGATTTCATAACTAATAAAATGAATTTATGAAACGTACCGAATCGAATGAGATTTAGTCGATTTGAGTGTGACATTGATGTTTATAAACTTAACGAATAAGCTTTCAACAAAATCAGTAACTAAATCAAACTAATTTCTTACTGAAAGTTAGATAGAATTGCTGACTCACCCCATTTCAACAATCATTCTTGATTAGGCAATCACGTATATATGGTATACATTATGTTGGGGCAAATTCTATGGTACACTCAAAATTTTGAGTGTACCGGTACACCACATCATCAAATTAATATTAAAACGAGTTGTTTTTTTGAAGAAAAATAATTATTTTCTATCATAAACAATTACAATAATTA
>Ga0228710_1005226_pt1 | contig 20205 bp, 11 predicted proteins | sample MedpolnodulmetaG_FD_177995 | JGI IMG/M metagenome (GOLD analysis project Ga0228710, IMG submission 177995) | Root nodule microbial communities from Medicago polymorpha collected in Santa Monica, California, United States - pink nodules | ecosystem: Host-associated > Plants > Roots > Nodule... | reverse complement strand
GGTTGCAGAGTTCGTGGTTGTACACTTCGTACATTGTACTTTGTCAACTCTGGTGAAGTAGCTTCTAGCGAGATGCTTCTGATGACCATTGCTTCTGATGACCTTGCTTCTGATGACGTGTCTTCAGGAGCTCTTCTTCAGACTCGTTTCTTCATACGCACTTCTTCAGACGCATTTCTTCAAACGCATTCTTCCAGACGCTTCTAAGCTTCAAATAAAATTCCTTTGCTCTTTGACTTGTTCGAACAGAATCTTTATGAATAGTACTTTGATTTTGGATCCTGTACTTCTAAGTTTTTTAATACCTTGTTATTATCAAAACTTAAGAGGTGATTTTGAGAAATACCCTTTGTTCCAACATTCACAACAACAACTCACCATCATTGGATATAATAGCCTATTTCACCTTCATTTTGAAAATATGCATTCACTAACAATATCACCATTGTTTCTATGTAATAATTCAACAACATAATTCATCACCAAAACAAACACATTTCATACATGCAAGCACCACAACTATCACCGTAAAATTTGCATATAAGAATTCAACAACATAATTCAATACACACAATCACCATATCCAATATTAACATTAAGCATATATAAATTCGCCACCAACAATCGACATTTAGCATATTCACATCAATATCAACAACATCACCACAAATCAACAACTTCATACAATTTCTCACAATCCAAACAAAGGAGAAAATAAACCATATTATGATAAGCATCATATTCAATACCCATCAATCATTCACACATCTTCATATAATCATAACAACCTATTCACAAAAGATTTTCAAGGTATCCGGTCTCAATGATCATTTTCGACAAAGTTCGTATCATTTTACAAAACGTTCAATATTGAAACTTTTCAAGGCAAGACAACTTATTCAAGTTTGAAATTCTGGCAGGCTAGTTTTCAAATGTTTTATACGATGTTTCAACATTAGATACAAACAAAATGTTGAGTAAGATGTTTTAACATCGAGCTAGCAGAAAACAGACAGATCAAGGCAAATATACGAATGTTGAAATTCTTGCGCGTTAGTTAGAAGTTGTTCTATGTGATGTTTCAATTTCAGATGCACAGAAAGCAGATGTTCTATTTAATGTTCCAACATCATGCGGTAAATAGATAACAAGCAAGAAAATAAATAACAAGAAGGTAAAGAACACAGTGAGTTTGTTGACTCAGTTTGGTGACAAACGCACCTACTTCGGGGGATACCAAGTTAGGAAAGAAATCCACTAGTGTAGTCCTTATTCAAAAGCTCTCAGCAAACTCCTCGTTTACACTTTATGACCTAGGACCTACCCGTCTAGACTTCAACCTAGGAACTCCTAGATCTGAGATCTCATCTCACTATCCTATGGTCAGTCACAGCCCCTGTGACCTATCAGACCTAAAACAACAAACACAAGATGAAGTTACCTTCAAACAAATAACTACGGCCTTACTTAACAGCTTTGGCATAGCACACATGAGTTTATAACTCTACACACAGTCCTTAACAAGTATCAAGATGATACAAGAAAGGCCCACAAATAAACAGAACTAAACTCGCATCAACTGATACAAGAGTAGAACAAACAAAGGGAAGACGACTCAAAACCCTAAACATTATTCTTTTAACAATCTATGGTTTTGATCCATTACAACTCAACTAAAGGTCCAACTCAATGCATCAAGGTGATACAAAGAGAGACTCACAAATAAAGCACAAGTCGAAACCCTAAAGACTCAATTTAATAACATTGAATTGGTGAATAAAACTAGGGTAAAAGTCTTCCTTATATAGCCATTCAAAGCATGGGCTTTTTTGTCATAGGCTAAACATATATTTGTATCAAATATTCTTTTCAGAAATATATTGAAACAAATATTCTTTAGAAAATATATTTTCCAAAATCTCTTTTAAAAATATATTTTACAAATAAAAATATCCATTGGAAAAATATCTTTCTTCTAGAAACACATATATTTGAATCAAATATTCTTTTCAGAAATATATTGAAACAAATATTCTTTAGAAATATATTTTACAAAATCTCTTTTGAAAATATATTTCACAAATATGGTAACTCCTAAAAAGTAGGAACATCTTTAGTAACCGCCAAACACACCACCAAGTAATCCTAAAATATTGTTTATATTTTAGAAACAAATCTTCCAGCTGATTCTGGACAAAAACGCGTGCTTGGTGAACAAGAAATAGGGTGTGGTTTCCTTAATAAGATAAAGATTGTGTAAACCAAGCTACAAAATTACAAGAGTATCGCATCCAACATCATACATGAGTATTTGTTTTAGCAACAATGAAGCCAATACTCAAATACCCAACAATCTCCCCCTTTGGATTTATTTGTTGTTAAAACAAACCGAGGTCATACAGACAAGATAGAGAGATACCACACATACATTTCTTCAATCCACAACCATGAAGAAAAGTAACACAATTGCCAAAATGGACATGTTGAGACATCATCCAAAACATGTTGGAACATAGTATCCAACATTACAAACATGGATATTTGTTTTAGCAATAATGCAGCCAATACAAATACCTAACAAAGTTTGAAATTCTACAATTTTGAAGTAGTAATTTGATCATAAATCAAGTTCTATAAAACATTTTGAAGTGAAACCAAATCCATTGTAAAGAGAACATCCATATCTAAAACTTTCATGTTTACAACTAAGGCTGAATCGATTCACATATTATTGAATCGATTGAAACAAATTTAGAGAGAAAAATGAGACAATTCAAAATTGTCTGAATCGATTCAAATCTGCCCAGATGCAGATTGATACGATTCAAACTTTTCTTAGAAAGGCTAGGTCCCCTTTGCCATCACTCTGACTATTCTGCTCATTAGTGGTTTGCCCTATCGAAAACCCTAAGTTTCAAGCATGTGAAAGATAAAGAAAGACTCTTGTCCCCAAATCTCGACGAATCTGGTAATCATGGTTTCCAAATAAATGTGTTTTAAATTCATATGATTACGATCTTGATGAATTAATTCTAACATTAAGCTTATTGAAAACACTCCTATTTTAATTCATCGTACCAAAGATCTCTAAAAAATTATAATAGCACATTGATTTTAAGCTCACATGAAGTTAAGGAAATAAATGTGTTGTTTATAAGCTCACATGACGTTAAGGAAATAAATTTGTTGTTTTTTAGCTCGCATGGAGTTAAGGAAATAAAAGTGGTGTTAAGCTCGCATGGAGTTAAGGAAATAAATGTGTTAATTGACTAACTAAATTTAATTTTAATTCGTATGATGCTAGAATTTTGGAAACTCTTCATAGAGCTTCATAATCTCTTATTTGATGCCATATTGTGTATATAGAAGTGTTAGCATAGTCTCGTAATTTTTCTTGAAAATAGCTTTTAAAAGTTCCTAATAACACATGAAAATGTTTAAAATACTCTGAGCGGTAGTTAACTACCGCTATCTTAGAACTAGAAAATCGGCGATAGTTAACTAGCGCTGAGTTTCTTTGATCATTTTCATGTGTTATCAGAAACTTTTGGAATTCAAAAAAGCAAGCATCATTTTTCTTTCATTCTTTTGGGCTTTGCCATCATTGTAAAAAAAATAAAATAATCTCTTGCATTGTCAATTCAATAAAGATAAAGCATGGGTAATTGAGTAAATCATCTATGGCATTATTGGATTATACCTCGTCAGACTCGTTGCGAATAATAAATTTAGATATGAAGATATCAATTGGATTATATCTATGGCACTATTGGATTATATCTCTCGTGGTACTCGTTGCGAATAATAAATTGAGATATGAAGCATGTGCAATGGGAGATTCAAGATACTGACAGGTATGACCCTTGATTTGTTTTTCTTAATTCGGATATCAATCATTCAATTGTTAAATAGAAATAATGTAATGTCATAGAAAAATCTTCACCTAATGCTGGCCCCTTATTAATGTCATATCTCTTGCTGTTGTCTTTTTCGGAACAGATACATTTCTTGTATTTTTTTGGAGTGATTCTTTCTGCACATCTTATTACGAGATGAATTACTTCTGGTGTTTAATCTATTTCCATTTTGGTTTCTTAAAAAAAAAATGGAACGAAATTTAATAATTTAGAGTTTGAAGAAAGACAAATTAAATATGAAATCAAATTCAAGTTCTCCCAACTAATTTATCATTTAGTGAACTTTATTAATTATTTGAGTTTAATATTTTTTTTTTGGTCTTGCTAACCATTGTCTTCGGTTAAGGAAATCAAAAATAGTAATTTTAGATTAGAAAATACAATTTTTAAACTTAAAAAGTTGAATCAATCACTTTTTACCATTTTCCAACACAATATTTATATTATTGTTCTCTTAACCAATACTCTAAGGGCAATGTTTAGCAGTTCCGTTTTTTTTCTTTCGATAAGGAGTGTTTAATCATTTAATTGTTGGTAGATTGGTTTAGTGAGATTAAGACCCACGTACAATATTACTAGAAAACAAATCCCCATACAAACATATTAAAAACGTAAAAATACTTCCTGTTTCATGTACGTTGAGTGTAACTTTTAAAAGTAAAACAATATTATATCGACTGTTGTTTTATTTTTCTAATATAATTTTTAATTTTCTCTTTAATTCTGATTTCAAATAAATAGATTTATTTCACTTTATATTTTTTTTTCTACGCATACTTTTTATTAATGGATGATAAAAATTTATTGGTAAACTCATTTAGTAATTTCTTGGAGGTGGTTAATTGGGGTGGTTGAGTGTTTATTAGGTATTATTATTCAAAAATTATAAATAAGTGTTGTGCGCAAGTTCTGTTTAAGTATTAAAAAATGTTTATCTCAATTATGGATGCTTTTAGATGGTGAACTCCACTATCACCCGCTAAGATAACTGACCATCATTCGAGCGAAATTATTGCAAACCTTGAATCCATTAATAACTTTATCATATACTAACGGAAAGTCGGGCACTATCATGTCCGTCTATCCGCTTTTTCTACCATGCTAACACATGTGATTATTTTATTATGTTTGTTTGTATAGTTTTGATTAAAAAATTTAAAGGGTATTTTTGCTCACGTTTGTTACTAATCTATTTTAAAGGATTTAAAGTTCAATCTTTAACATTATCTTTTGTTCACGTTTGTTACTAATATTTTTTTTAGAGGATTTAAAGTCCAACATTTAACATTATTTTTTGCTCACGTTTTTTATATTTGTTTTAACACTTAAATTAAATTATTCTTATCTATTTGTTACATGTGTTATTTGTATTTAAAATTAAGAGTATTTTTTGAAAGAAAAATTCAACCCAAACATGATGACATGGGTAGTTTTCTTTATATATAGTATAGATATAGATTTCTTTTATTATTTAAATTAAATTTATTCTTATTTATTTGTTACATCTGTTATTTGTATTTAATATTACGGATATTTTTCGAAAGAAAAATCCAACCAAAAGTGTTGAAAGAGGTAGTTTTCTTTATATATAGTATAGATTTCAACTAGTGTATTTACCCAACATTGCCCAGGTTATACATATAATTAAGAATAACCAAAATTTTGTATGCATGTATCTGCAAATAAAATATACCACAGACAGGTACATCACGAATATTTTAATGGCTACACACGAATAGAATAAAATAAACCATATTTTAAGTACCCGTAAATTAATAGATGTGTCGGCCGATGAAGTTAATTGGATTTATCAAAATTATAAACACATATAGAATAAAATAAATATACTTTAAGTATCTGGACTCACAGAAATCCGTACTCGTTATCAAATTTGTAAAATTATACAATTGTCGTATTACTCAAATAAAAAAATTATCATGAAATATAATATAACTGAATTTCCTAATTAACTATTTTTGTTTTATTAGAAATTTGTTTCCAAAGTGAAAGTTTGTGTCTGTAACCAAAAAAAAAAAGTGAAAGTGTGTGGTATAATATTTTTGTCTTATATAAATAGAAGGAATGAGTCTATGAGTTGTCAAATTAATGGTGACATTGTAACATCAAGAGAAATTTTTCAAATCTCACATGGAACAGTTGTAATAAAATTTAAGGAATAAATTCTAAATCCTTAAAAGAATAAAAGGAATAAATTCTACATAATTTCAATTATTTTACAATTATGTAATTTTTTTGTATAAAAAAATCATTTTACTCATTAATATATGCAAGTGTTTATAAACACTTTAATATGCATTAATACTCGTCTAACGCCTATTTTCACGAATGGACAACGACATAATATGAATTTTGTTAAATATCCATTAATAATCACATGTCCGTCTTTCCGCCTTTTTTATTGTGCTTACGCGTGTAGATTATCAATATTTCATAAAAAAATTGTGTGTAAATTACAAACGATACTTATATAATTTTTTTTGATATAGATTAAAATATAATTATAGATATTTGTGACTCGTAAATGTAACAAACCATATTTATTTTTCTTTGAAAAAAATTATATTTATCTTTTTCGATGATAACAACAATATAACAAAAAAAATTAATAATACCTACAATATAACATGATTATAGAAAAAATTGTTTGTGGGTATAATTGAAATAATAAAAAAGTCATCCCAAAATCTTCCAAAACCCCCTATTCTCTTTATATATCTATACTTATAGTAAGTATAGATATATAAGTATAGATAATGAGTAGTTTGTTGAGATATTTATGCTACATAAATATTAAAAATAATTAAAAACTTAAATAAAATATTTAGTTGATATGAACAAAGTAATATATAAAGTTTATTGAGATATTTATGTCAAATAAAATATTGATTTTGGAAAATAGAAAATAAAAATAAAAATATTGAGAATAAACTTTAAAACGACATGTGGCATAAAAATCCACATAACTATTATTCTTTTGAGGGAATGAGTAAAAACTGGAGTTCACTAAAAAAACAATAGTAACTACATATAAGTGTAACTTATTGTAAGAATAATGATATTTAACCATAAATATCTTCATAACACAATATCATGCTCGATAATAACAGTATTGATATTATACTTGTACTTTCATATTTCTAACTTCACAAAATGTGGAATGTTGGTGAAGTAATAGTACAATATAATTACATGTGTATAAATTATTGTACATTTTTCAACGGACTTAAGCATCCAATAATATGTGATACTTACTGAAATTAAACGTATTTTTGTAATATCTTAGTATAATTGAATGAAACTGAAGTTCACAGTCTCATAATATGTCGTATTCTATATTGTACACGAGTATATAGACATGGTAATTTTAAAGTTTCGACAAAGGGATTCTTATAAAAGTTCATTTGTATATAACATTATATACACACTTTCTTTTTATCAAATGTACACACTTTCACCTATCCCTCTTTTTATCAAATGTACACACTTTCACCGATACCACATATGTAGATATAAGTGATTTTTTTTTCTTACAAACAAAAGTGATGTTGTTTTTTTTTTGGTACAACAAAAGTGATGTTTTTATTTGAACCCACTTGTATGTAAGGACTCTAATCATGCTACTTTTAGTTATCTTAACATGTGCAATATTGCACATGTTAGACAAACCCATCATATAATATTCAAACAACCAAATACTAAATTTTGAGTGCAAAATATGAACAAGGGCAATTATAGAATTTATCACCAACGGAGTCTTAGAAACTCAACCATACTACTTTTTCACATCAATAATAAAAGTAGTTACACGATGACAATATAAAACCCAACATAAAAAAATAGTTTAACAATTGAAGATTTTATTAAAATTTGGGTTTTATAGGTGGCCACATATTCTACATTTAGAAATAAGAAGATCGTAAATTTTCACTTAACAATTCTTAACACAATCTCCTTGTCACAAGAATGTAAACTTTACAAAAACAAGTGATTGACATGTCATTTTACGTTATTTTCAGTGTGTTTTTCATTCATTGTTATAGTGATTTGAGTCAATAAAAAGGAGTTTAGAAAAGTTGTTCATGGTTTAAGGGATATTTTGTAATATTTTCATATCGAGTCATGTAATTATAGTTCTTCCCTAAACCGAGAAATTCATAAGTGTTTTTGAAGTATTGTATTGAAAAATGATGCAATTTGGCAAAGTAAGAAATCTCATGAAGACATGGAAGCCATGAAATGAAGATCCAAGAGACTTTTGAAGACATTATAAGTTGGGGAAATTTTGTTCTCAGTCTCAAGACTAATTCAGAAAAAGAAAACACTCATAAAGACAAAGAAAATGACAAAAATGACACTGAGAGTTGAACTCACGAGTGAGGCACGTGGAACAGAGAGAAAAAGCTCTTTGTTTTGCTGCCACACAGGAGGTGCATGCCTCTACGTGCGAGGTGCATGCGGTTCCAGGAAAATGCATCATTTTGCTGTATTTTCTCTACGAGTTTGAAAAGGAAAAAAAACCCCAGTTTTTCACCAGACACAGCTAGAAACTTTCCTAGAAATACAAGAGTTCTTATTCATAAATTCTCATTCAGAACTTGACGGTTTAGAAGGATTGCAAGCGCTTGGAGCATCAATAAGGATTCTATCGTCAACCTTTTTTCTTAAAGTATGTTTTATTTCTTTCTTTTTTAATTTTTATTTGGTTACCATAAGTAACTAAACACATTTTGATTAAGGTTCAACGATAAACCTCTATTTGTTTATTGGATTTTATTTATGCAAGCATTTTATTCAGTTATGATTTAAGATCTATTTTATTTTTGTATGCATCGACCATCATGCTTTCATAACCCTCGGGAGTGTGACATGCATATGAGGTATGATTTAATTCAGGAATATGTTACATAAGGTTATCTCGCTTGTATTCATAATATTTGCATATGAACTTTATCGTCTTCCCCTAGTAAGATAGGTTAGGCCCGTCCGTTTAATCAATTAGAGACAAATTGTAACAGCCTGATTTTCGTTAGATTTATTTTAATTAATTTTTATATGTGTTTATATGTGCTTGTACGTGATTAATTGCCTCTGTGTGTATTTTGGTTGGGATTATTAGAATTCGGTGTTATAGGAGTATTTTGGTCATTTGGTGAGCAAGGGTAAATTAGTAATTCCACCGTGTAAATTATTTTAGTAGTGTTTTGAGTAGGGATAGTTATTTTCACTAAGTTACTAGTGGGTTGTGGTAATTAGTTAAGAGCCGATAACTATTCGTTATTTTTAACCATTAAGTGAGTAGAAACTTTATGAATTGGTTAATGAGTGTTTTGAGCCCATTAAGACATTTAAGGGTTGAGCCCAATAATGAGGAGCCTATTTAAACTCTAGTCTTTGAGGAAATGAGGTCACATAGAATCATTTGTTCATTTTCACAATACTTTTGAGAGAGGCAGAGAGAGAATGAGCTAGAGGGGGAGAAAAAGGGTTAGAAGAAGATCTAGAGAGAGAAAGCTTGGATTGGAGCTTTGGAGCAAAAGTGAGGCTAGGATTCTAATTCTTGAAGGTTTGAGGTAAGGGGGATAGTGTTCTATCATAATCTTTTAGTATAATCCCTTCTCTACTTAAAACCCATAAGTGCTTATTCGTGAAAAGGGATTAGTTGTGAATTTAATTGTTGAATTTCGTGCTCATATTTTGATGCAATGTTTGAGTATGTGAATTTAATGATACTTAAGTTGTTGATGTTGAAATTACATGCTTAAGATGTATATATGTGAATACTTTGTATTTTGCTCAAAATTGGTGAAGTATGATCTTCTTGTTGTTGGATTGTTGATGAATTCATTGTTAATTGTTGTTGTTGTTATGAGATGTTGTTGTTGATGATTGATGCTATGGGTATTCATACTCAGAGGGTTGTGTGTGAATTTGAATTGTCTTTAAAGGTTTTATGAAAAATGGGTGAAATGGTGATTTGTGATGGAATGATGCTTTGATTCAAGTTTTATATGGATTTGAGTTCCTTTTTATGTTTATAAACGTTTAGACAAACTTTGTGAACAAATTTGGGTATTGGGGAATCAAAATTGGGGTTTTCGAGTGAAAATGGAGTTTTTCCCGAGAGCTGACTGTCAAAGCTCGCCATGGCGAGTGAAGTGTCTGTCCAGCTCGCCATGGCGAGTAAATGGTGGCTATGGCGAGTTGCTCAGTACAGCAACTCGTGTTTTTTTTTCTTCCGTATTAGGGTTTTGGGGTCGATCCGGACCATTCCAAACTGATTCTTCTGAAGTAATTAAATGTAATTAAGTTTTTTAAACCTCTGTAAACATCAATTGAATTGATTTGAACTTGGTTGATAAATCGTACCTCAAACTTTTGAAAACGCCAAGAACGTCGACTTTTTTCGAAACTTGTTTTTCTTAAGGAAAAGGGGTGGGGTTATGGTTGTATACTGATTTTATGATTTCTAAAACTGGTTGTGATTGGTTTCATTGAGTTTTAACTTGTTTTGCTTTGAAAATGAAATTCTTTTGGAAAAGTGACAAAGAGAGACGAACTTTGTGATTTTGACGATTTTGTCGTAGTTTGCCGGTGAAACGCACATGTATACTCAATTGCACTCATATGTGATCTAAGTGTGTACATAGTTGAGGCACTAGAGTTTGTTTACTTGGTTTTGGTTCAATTGTTTCAAAGTTGTGAAACGATATACGAACTTTGTCGAAAATGATCATTAAGACCGAATATCTTTGCAAAGCTTTTGTGTATAGTTTGATATGATTATAGGAAGATGTGTGATTGATTGTTAGGAGTTGAATATGATGTTATCATAGTATGATGTATTTTCTCCTTTACTTGAATTGCGAGAAATTGTATGGAGTTGTTGAGTTGTATGATGTAGTTGATGTTGATTAATGCATATACGTTAAATGATGGTGATATTGTTGGTGAATGCATATTTGCAAAATGAAGGTGATTTAAAATATTTATATATATCCAATGGTGATGATGTTGGTGAGTTTATTATTGAACATGTGCATAGTGTGTCATATGTTCATGCATCATGAGTCTTAGGATGTTTACATCCAGTGGAGTGATTTGAATACTTTGTATTCAATGGTTTAGGATATTTATATCCAGTGGTGTGATTTGAATACGTTGTATTCAATGGTTATGATATTTTTGTTGCATCATGAGGTGATGACCTATTGTTGTTGGTGATGGTACCGTGTCCATATAGGAGTCGTGTCTAGGCGTATAGTATGTCTTTGCATGATTCCTAATTGTTTATGTGCATTGGTGAGTTTGGTGAATTGTACACTTGGTGATATTTGGTGAATATGTGAAGATGTGTACCTGATGATGTTTGTTGTCAATGGTGATACTTGTACATTTGCTGATTTTAATTGATGATGTTTATCTCGATGAAAATAATGAAGGGTGATTTATATGAATGTGATTTTATGAATCTTTTGGTGACGATGAATTTCTTACTTATACTTTGAAATGATGAATTGTATTTGTTGAGTTGATTAGACTAAATGAGGAATAAGGTGAGTAATCCTTTCATTGATTGTTTTGATAAATGATGAGCTTATGTCGATGACTTGATTAGAGATCGAATATGCTTGCTATGCTATGTTAGAATTGTGATAGCATGATGTGTATGGAATGAGGGACAATATTCATGTGATGTTAATATTCTAGGAGGGATGGGCATGTATATGTGTCATGCATGAAATCCTTGAATGCTTATGTTTGCTTATTCTTGATTATGATTGATGTGAAGCTAACCTCAGTGGTCTTTGGTGGACTGTCTACCTATTTGTATGAATGGGTAGACGGCATGCATGATTGATCTTTTAGCGTGCTTGGTGAGTTGCTTGAGAATAGCGGGAGCTTCATCAGTTTATCTGTTTAGAGTCTTAGATTATGTTCTGATTAGGATGTCAATCTTTATGTTATCTTGGATTGATTATGTTGTTGAGATTTTACCTATATGTCGGGATTTGGAGATTTTATATGATGACGTATGTATGAGTTTATTACATGTATATTTTTGAAGATGTATGTTTTATATCCGCTGCGACTTTTGAGAAATTTTCATATGCATGTTTTGTGATCATTTGAAGATGTAACGTCTATTTCTTGAATATTTGTATTATTCGCATGTTTTATTGCATTAATAGAAGTAGAGCATTACACAAACAAGGGTATGTGGTGATATTCTAAGATTTGTAGGTAAAAGTGATTCCTTTATATATCAATTTAGGAATATTTACAATGCTTATGTATCAATTACCCGTGAGAGAGTAAGTTCCTGCCTTAATAACTATGTGTTCCATATTGCATGAAGGTGTATGAAATATTATAGGATTGATCACCTTATACCCATATTGCATGAAGGTGACAAAAACAAAAAGGCGGGGTGAATTGTGTTGGTTTTCTCTGAAAATATTTTTTTTGAGTTTAAACAAAACAAACCAAGCAAGATAGTAAGAGAGAGAGAAGAGAGATAACACAAGAAATTATCCTGGTTCACCCCACAATCCGAGGTTAGTCCAATCCACTTGCACTTTCAAGAGATTTTTCACTATAATCACACAAGATTACAATTGCTCCAACACATAAGTTAGATACTTCCTTGCCTCACACAAGAGAACTTCTACAATTAGAGTTTACAGATAAATTTGTATGTGTTTACACTTTAAGAACTCAGAGAGAGGTAAACTAGCTTTAAGAACAAAAAACTTCTAATACTTAAAAAATTCTAAGTTTGTAATAATTTTTCAAAGTGTACGGATGCCTTTGAATTTGACATAGGTTTGACTCTTGTAAAATATGCAAAGTCTCTTGCTTTCTTCAAACTGCTAAGGTCCTTAAATAACAGAGAAATAATAGAGTCATTGTTTGAATATTGTCAACTCATCAAATTCATCCTTCATAAGCTTGATCAGATTTGAAAATTTTTGCCTCAATTGGATAATGTCGTTAAATAGTACTTGAAAAATCCAGATTTTAGTCACAAGATTTTGAAGCTGTTGGCGGTTACTGTTGATATTTTTGATGAGGCAATTCGCCTATTTTTTTTAACTATAATATCTGTTAGGTTAGATGTTATTCTTACTTGCTATTTTTAGATACATTTTGATTTTTTTTTTCAATTTAATTAGGGGTAGTTTCTATTTTTCTATATTTTAGAATAGTCTTATCTTGTTTTTTTTTAAAAAAATAGTCTTATCTTTTAAAGGTTAAGGTAGTTTTATTTTAGGGTGCTACACTTAAGTTTGATTTAATTTTTGCTTTATTTTTAGATTAAGATTAGTTTAATTTTTTTTTTTGAAAGAGGATTAGTTTAAATTTTTAGAATTAGGTTACTTTTTATTTTATTTAGGTTGGATTTATTTTTATTCTAAATGAGGTTAGTTTTTATTTTGCTATCAATAAGATCTGCCATTGTACCACGTCCTACGAAAAAACGTTTGCAACTTACTGTGATCCTGTCCACTTGCCTTTTCAACGTGTGTGAATTGTGATAGAAAGAAAAGAAAAAAAAGTTCAGCTAGTAATCTTTATCTTTATCTACAATATAAACAAATGAAACCTTCTCCATTCTAGAGTACATTGGTAGGTTATTGGGCTAATTAACATTTAAAAAATTTCTAAGTCAACTTAATTATAAAAACGCCACGATCGTAACTGGAGCGGTGAATTGCGATTAATTCCACCAAAATAGCACATACAATTTCGATGTGATTCCAACAAAAAAGGAATTAATTACAATTCTGATACATCTTCAAAAGCTATTACGATCATGTTTCTTGTTTCTTAATTGATCAGGGATGATACTTTACAGCAGTACTGATTGTTCACATGGCATGTTTTATCAATTTCTTCCAATCGGTTAGCCTCCAAGTCTTCAATTGGTAATTGATTCATGTTTTAACTTCTGTAATCGTAGAAGGGGTAATTTGCGATAGTGCTTTGCGGTGATACAAATTTCCTTTACGTTTAACAGCAAGCTGTGTTACTAACATCTTTTACGATCGATTCCGTTACGCGACGCGATCAATCTGCTAGTGCTTTCTGATTGCTGAAGGTTTTCTCTCCTTCGTTGAGAGAGTTTTTGTATTTCTCTTCTTGTAAGAGTCTGTGGTGCTGGTTTTCTTTCAAGTTTGGGTACGATGACAAAGGTGAATTTGGAAGATTTATCGCTGAGTGATGACGAGGGACTAAGTTTCGATGTCGAGAAGGAAGAGAGTACTGAACATGATCCTCGCCTATGTTTGGTCGTCCGTTTTCTTGTCAACCGTCCTGTTCGACTTAAGGAGTTGAAAATACGGATGTCTGAGGTGTGGCGACTGGTGAAGGGGGTGGCGGTGAAGGAAGCGCAACCAGGGCTATTTTTGTTCCAATTATTTCACAAATTGGATATGGAAGAGGTACTGAAGGGTGGTCTGTGGACATATGACAGTCACTCATTGGTGTTGGAAAAGCTGCAAATAGGCGTGCCGTTGAAGGATATACAGCTGAACTATATGAATCTCCGGGTTAGGGTTTACGATCTGCCAACTGGTATGATGAAGGAGAAGGTTAGAATGGGATTAGGGAACTATATTGGAGAGTTTTTGGAATACGATGGTAATAACAATTCTAGCTTATGGCGGGAGTATATGAGGTTGAAGGTGAGGTTTGATATCAGACAACCATTGAAGATAGGGAAGATAAAGGCGAATGGGGGCGAACGGTGTGTGGTGAATTTTAAGTATGAAAAGATAGGAACCTTTTGTTTTGTGTGTGGGGTGATAGGGCATAGTGAGAACAAGTGTGAGGTTAGGTTCTCTCAGCCAGATGTCGTGATTCCAAAACGGTGGTCAAATGCGATTAGGGAAAATCCATGGAAGCTGGGTGGGAGGGCGTCTTCACAGTGGTTGTGGGAGGATGGAGGTTATAAGGATGATGTGGAGAATGAGGGAGGGAAGAGGGTCGAAACGGATGGACAGTCTGAATCCAGTTGGAAGCATGCATCTTCGACTTCTATGAAGAGAATGACCACGTGTCAGGTACTGGTGGACAAGCATATCGGTTCTACGATTGTGCCAAGTGGGGCTAACAATGGTGTGAAGGAGTTAAGGCATGCACATGCTCCTTTATTAACTTTTACCAAAGAAATGAAGTCGAGTACATCATGTTCAAACTTTTCATCGACTATTGATAACCACGACCAGGTCCACAATACTAGTTAGAAGGAAGATAATGTAGATATGGAATATAAGTTTCAGAGAAAGCGTTTGCGAGAAGATAGACAACAACCTGTTGATGATTCCACAAATCAGACCAACAAGCATTTTTTATCGGCATGTCCTGGTAGCCAGAACTGCCGGGACCAGTGATTATTTTAAGTTGGAACTGCCGGAGATTGGGCAGCCCGAGTGCAGTTCCAAATCTTTGAAACCTGGCCCGGGGACACAAACCTGACATTCTTTTCCTGTCTGAAACGTTGGCTACTACTCGAAGCATTGAAAATATTCGTGTCATGTTGGGATATGATTCATGCCTAGCAGTTGATGTGGAAGGTAGGAGCGGTGGGCTGGCAGTGTTTTGGAAGAATGTTTCTAATTGTCGTGTGTTAAATTACTTTCGAAATTTCATTAATCTGATTGTGGAGGATAGAGAAGTTGGTGATTGGAGATTAACTTGTTATTATGGCTTTCCTGAACGTGCTCTTTGTCGTGATGCATTGGATTTACTTCGGGTGTCTCGGGATATGCCATCCCTCTCGTGGTGTATCATTGGGGACTTTAATGATTTATTGTCTAAACAAGACAAAGCTGGTATTCATCCTCATCCTAATTGGTTGTGTATGGACTTCTGTGAAGCGGTTGATTATTGTGCCTTATCCGATATTAAATTGCATGGTCATCCATTTACGTGGATCAAGAGTCCGGATACTAATCGAGTGCTAGAAGAAAGATTGGATATAGCTATGGGAAACTCTCAATGGGTGCAACATTTTCCAGAAGTCAAACTTACAAACTTTCTTACTTTTCACTCAGATCACAGTCCAATACTGCTTGATATTATACCTACGGTTCGTCAGAGGTATAATTATTCTTTTAAATTTGAAAATAGTTGGCTCCTAGAGGACGATATTGAGGAGGTGGTGGTGGACGGTTGGGGTGGTATTATGTGTAACACCCTGATTTTTAATATTAATTTATTAGTATTATTGTTATTTAATATTAGTAATATTAGTATTATTAGGTAATTGTTTGTTGATGTGTTCGATAAAAGTTGTGGGTATTGAGCGAAATAGATGAATCAGTTAATTGTTGAAAAATAGGAGATTATTAGAGATTAAGGGAAAAGAGATATATTTAGCAAATATGAGAGAATATAGGCGTGTTAGAAGAACGGATATTTAAGTAAGTAAGTTGAGTAGTGTTTTAATTAAATAAATAGAAGGAGGTGTAAATAGTGGAGCCGAATAGTTATAATAGAATTATTAACCAATCTGAGGGTGTGCAAATAGTAAGTCTATTAAAAAGATTAAGTGAGAAACAAAATCTTGGTGGTTATAAATAGAGGAGGAGATTAGAGAATTAGGCTTACAACAAAAAAAGAGAAAAAGATAGTGGAGGCAAAACAAGAAAACTAGTTAAGAGGAGAGAAGGCATAAAGAGACGGTCAAAGAGAGATTCAATCGTAGTAATTCATCAATTTTCAAAACATCGAGGTAAGGGGGAGAATCTTTTCACTTTAGGGTATCTAAATCTATGATGGGAGGGTTGTCTTAAATTTTAATAAGTTGTTGTTGTTATGATGAGAATTTTAATGATAGAATAACGAATTGAAAGATGAGAATTAAGGAAAACTAGTTTAAGTTTTGAATTGAGTTTTAGTCTTTAAAAGAGTGGATAATCCGGTAGGTTAAAGAAGAATTAGTGTTTGAATGATAGGGTAATCATGGAGTGAAGATTAGAATCGGGTTTGGCGAGTTTAGGGTCGAAAACGGAGTTAGGAAAAGTCCCTCAAGGCTAAATCGCAGATGGGAAATCGCAAATTTCGGTAACCGAAACAAAAATAAAAACTGGGACTTTTCTGTTCATAATTTGGCTTTGGTGTCTTCATGAAAGTTTTAGATATGCATGTCAGCTTTAATTGGGAGTATGTTTGACCTTATTCCAACGTCTATAACTCTAGATATGATCAAAATACTATACAGGGTTCAACAGGATCGTGCTCTTTTCGATTTTTGTAACCGAACAACAAAAATAAAAACTGGGTCTTTTCTATTCCGAATTAGATTTTAGTGTCTTTATTAAAGTTATAGCTATGAATGTTAGCCTTAATTGGGCATTTGTCTGACCTCATTCCAACGTCTAGAACTGTAGATTTGATCAAAATACTACGTAGGGGTCAGCAGGGTTGTGCTCTTTCCTGAGGCTTAGGAAAACCAACTATTCAACTCTTTTCTGTTCTGAACTAGGTTTCAATGTAAAAATGGAAGTTGTAGAGATGAATGTTCTAATTCATGTGTCTTTTGAGTGACTCTAATAGGACGTCAAAAACTTGAGTTATGATCAAAATAGTACACAGAGGTCAGCACGGTCGTGCAGTCTGCCTAGGTTTAGGAAAACTAAGCTTTGCACTCCTCTCTGTATCGAATTGGTTTTAGACAATTCATGAAAGTTGTTTATATGAGGGTTATCTTTCTTTTAGATTTGATTTTCCCTCATTCAGACATTCCTATGTTGAGTTATGATTAAAATGTCCCACATGGGTCATGCTGCATTTTTCATGAAATTTCAACACAATCCTTCTAGTGGACTCTTCAACATCTGTAAAAGCAATTCTGAGTTTAATATAGCCATTAGTGTGTAATTTAAACGTAAGAATCCCTAAAATTTATATTTAAATGAGAAAGTGTGTTTAGGCATAAATAGAAGTGATTACCTCAAAGTAAAGGCGAGTCTAAAACTTGAACTGGTGATAGTGACGTAAGACAATAGAAGATAGTAATGATGAAACTATATACGAAGATAGAATCTTAAGCTTAATGAGCCTAAAAGAATAGGGGGAAGAAGGGTAAGGTGTAGAGCCAAAATTAGCAAGTTGAATGGTGAAGTGGTTTAAGGTAATGAAGATGCTAGGTGAAGGAATAAGACAAATGTAATTGGAAATATAAAGGCGTAAGTTAAAGTAAAGGATGATATTAGAAAGAATGATAATGGTGAGAGAATTGATTGGACGAAATAGAATGGGAATAGAAAGTTGTATGTTAATTAATGATTAATGTTGGGGTATGGCGAGTTGTCGTTAGAATGAACTGTGTAGTAAATAAGGGTAGCCAGTGTTGAGTGTGAGTTTTCATGACAATGTTGAGAAATGAAAATGTTGAGTAATAACAATGTTTAGCAATGAAGAAATCATAATGTTGATTAATGATGACGTAAATGATGAGTCTGACATATGAAATTCTGTTGTAGTTATGAGTTGTTGATGATGTTGGAACAAAGGGTGTTTTGCAAAATCATCTCTTGAGTTTTGATGATAACAAGGTATTAAAAATTATCAATTGGATATGCTAAACATTTGTTCAAGTGTACAGGATCCTAATCAAAGTACTATTCATAAAGATTCGGATTGAACAAGTCAAAGAGCAAAGGAATTTTATTGAAGCTAAGAGCGTCTGAAAGAATTGCGTCTGAAAGAAATGCATCTGAAGAAATGCGTCTAAAGAAACGAGTCTGAAGAAAGCACTCTTGAAGACACGTCATCAGAAGCAAGCAAAGGCCAATACTCTCTGTGCAAAACGTCGGAAACTTATACACATCAACAACTTAGAGAATTCTTACAATAGTTCATATCTTAGAATTCTCAAGTGTCTAGAAAAACAAAGTCTGTTCTGTTCGTATTGTTTTGTGAATACCTCTGATTGTATATCAAGTATTCAAAACCTTATTCAATTATTTGTAATTGTTAAGAGAAGTCTCTTTCAGTTGTGATTGAGCAAAGGAAGTCTCTTGGAGTTGTCCTTGAGCAAGGAAGTCTCTTTCTTGTGTGATTGAGCATAGAAGTCTCTTGGAGTTGTCCTTGAGCATTGAGAAGTCTCTTTCTTGTGTGATTGAGCAACTTGTAATCCGACATTACATTTTAGTGGAACTCTCCTTGGAAGTGCAAGGGGGACAGGACTACTTCCGGTTTGTGGAAGGAACCTGTATAATTGCTTGTGTTCTTTCTTTCTCTGTTCTCTTACTTATTATCCGCTGCACTAAGACTCTGAACTCACTCAGACTCTGAACTACTTCAGACTCTGAACCTGAGAACAGTTCTTCAGAACGTAAGGAAGAAGTTTTTGAAAACACAATTCAACCCCCCCTTCTTGTGGTTTTTCTCACCTTCAGTTGGTATCAGAGCTTTGGCTCTGTAATTAGCACAAAACCGTGTTACAGTAAGATCTGAGAAAAACATGTCTGGGGAAGATACTTCTAGCTCTGGCGCTGGCTCTGGTTCTGGTGGTGGAGCTACTATACCATATGACTACAGCAGCAACACCAACAAACATGAAAGATCTGCAAATCACAACAAACCTCCCATGTTTAATGGTGACCCAGAAATGTTCTCTTGGTGGAAGACCAAGATGTATAGTCACATCATGGGAATGGATGATGAGTTGTGGGATATTCTTGAAGAAGGTGTTGGAGATTTGAAACTGGATGAAGAAGGTGCTGCTCTTGATAGGAAAGCTCACACTGCTGAGCAGAAAAAGCTTTATAAGAAACATCACACGATCAGAGGCATTCTGGTGGCTGCCTTGCCTCATAAAGAGTACTTAAAGATGAGTGACAAATCTACAGCAAAGGCTATGTTCACCTCATTGTGCTCACTTTATGAGGGCAACAAGAAAGTCAGAGAGGCTAAGGCTACCATGCTTGTTCATCAGTATGAGTTGTTCAGAATGAAGGAGGATGAAAGCATTGAAACTATGTACTCAAGGTTTCAGACTCTTGTTTTTGGGCTTCAGATTCTGAAGAAAAGCTACGTAGCTTCTGATCATGTGAACAAGATTCTAAGAAGCTTACCTGCCAAGTGGAGACCAAAAGTGACAGCTATTGAAGAAGCTAAAGATCTAAACACAGTGTTGAAGATCTTATAAGCTCCTTAAAGTGTCATGAGATTGGTCTTAATGAGCATGAACCTATCAAGAAGCCTAAGTCTATTGCTCTGAAGTCAAGAGGGAAGTCAACTAAGGCTCTGAAGGCAT
>Ga0228710_1005223_pt1 | contig 20217 bp, 13 predicted proteins | sample MedpolnodulmetaG_FD_177995 | JGI IMG/M metagenome (GOLD analysis project Ga0228710, IMG submission 177995) | Root nodule microbial communities from Medicago polymorpha collected in Santa Monica, California, United States - pink nodules | ecosystem: Host-associated > Plants > Roots > Nodule... | reverse complement strand
TTTTTTTTTTTTAGGAAGAGTCTAAACTGGAGACATCCACCAAAAAAGCGATCATTTTCCCTCCACTCCAAACTCACAAACATCATTAGAGTGTAAACCAGTGATCCGTATTCAACTTGGTTTCAATACAAAACTATTTTATATTAACAATACATTTTTTTTTGACAAATTATATTAACAATACATATCATTTAATTAAGGGTTAAATATGTAAATCGTCCCTGTAAGTTCGCGTGTTTTTGGTTTTCGTCCCTGTATCTTTTTTGTTCTAAAACAACCCTTGTAAGTTATAAACGTTTTGTGGCAAACGGAGGCTGACGTGGAGACGCGTGACGTGGCAGACGACGCTGATGTATCGTTCCATATGCTGAGTCACTAAGTTAGAGGGGCCAAAACCAAAAATTCATAGAAAACTTCATCTTCTTCCTTCCTTTCCTAATATAACTAATTAATAATATATACTAATATATTATTGGACAAAATATAACTAATTAATAATATATACTAATATAATCGACGACTCACTTGTCTTAAAAATGTCACGTCAATTCAAACAATCACTTGATAATGAGTCAATATTCTATCATCCTTATCAACACACTCTTAACTTGACAACAATAACTATTCTTGGAAATAGCTAAAATTTGAAGGACTAAAACTCTAATTACATTCTAATAGGAACCAAATTTAAAAAGTCTCAATTTTATAGAAATCAAAAACACATTTAAACTTCTTCCTTCAAAAAAAAACACATTTAAATGTTTAAAAGATGTGGTAATAGAAGCCCCAAAAAGTCTAAGGTAATTGCTCTTCTCCCATCTATTTTTGCTCATTTCCGTCATATAGTCGAGCGTGTATTAACTCACCTAGATGTATTTTCAACGTGAATTAATTCACGTGGATGTACTTTTCAGCATGAGTTAACTCACGTAAGACGGGAATGAGGAAAAACAAATAGGAGAAGAGCAATTCTCAAAGAGTAAGAGCATATACATGGGCTTATTTGAGGCCCAAGATTGTAAACCCGTGATCCGTATCCAACTCTCGGTTTCAATATTTTCGCCCGTTTCACTCTCTGCCGCTTCATTCTCTCGCCGTCGTTGCTAACTTCTTCTTCTTCTCTGTTTTGTTGTAACGGTTTTCGTTCGAGACGAAAAAAATGATAAAGAGGAGATTCTTTAAGATTGATCACGGTGATAGAGATGGTTCTGGTAATTCTTCTTCATCCTCTGATGAAGATTATGATAATAATCAAGTTGCACAAGTAAGCGACGACAATGATGATAATGATAGTGATGATGAAGCTAGCTCTGCATCTTCTGGTTCGTTCGTTCGCATTTTTCTCTCTTGAAAAAGTTTTCATATTGATGTATAATGTATTATTAGCTCTTATAAGTTGCATGATGTTCTCAATTGCATTAAGGCATTGTTCATAAGTTGCTTATTTTGCAGCTTATAGCATAATCGCTTGTTATAAGCTATTTTCTCACAAAAAATAAAGTAATGTCAAACTGTTTTTTATAAGCTATTGTGGTTGTGGAGTGCTTGTGGAAATAAGCTGAAAACAACTTATGAACATGCTATTTTCATAAGTTCTTCAAACAGTCTCACCAGTACCTATGCCAATAGAAAAGTTCAAATATATCAATCTAAATAGGCTGCTAGTTTGGAATTTGGATTAGCTTCTAGCTTCTTAATTAAAATAAGTTTATGGTTTTACATTTATGAAAGAGTATATATAAAGCTTATTGGTGTTCACCGAGAAGGCAAAATTGAGAGCGTTTTGTAAAAATTGAAATGGAGAAGCTAATTTCAACTTAGAATTTATTTAACTAGTATACACTGTCCGTGCATAAATATTCTTTACACATGCATCTAAACATGAGTTGTTGTATTCATTAATTGAAATGGAAATTATACATCATTGGATGCATGTGTAAAGATATTGTATTAATAAATAACCCATATTGTAATGTTCTTTGAATATTTTGTTTTATGTAAGTGCTTATTGAGAAGTTTATCCAATTCAAAAGTGGGTTTTCTTCCTAGCTTTTGTAACTGTAAGTATAGTGACTGAAGCTCGTTGACTATCGTTTTCATAATCACTTGTTGTATGGTATCATCTGACTGATATTTTGTAAAGGGGCTTGAGATGTTTTGTTTACTATTTTGTAATGCAATGGGAATGACTTTTTGTTGTGATGCTGTTTGTTATTGTTGGCAACTTATTCACATTTTTAACATTTTATTTTGGCTATGCAGGATATAAAAGTGAGGACAGTCCTGCCAATGACATTGATGCAAACTCTGCAGGTAGGATTTCTTTGTAATGTCTGCTTCGAGTTATTATCCTTCAGCTCAAGTTTTGAATTTTCTTGATGATATTTTTATTTGTATTCCATCAGCAATGTTAGAGAACATTAGTCCCCTTGTATGTGATTAAGTTTCCTATTCTAGCCCCCCATAGATGAGATTATAACTTTGATTAACCTCAAAAGTCAGGTTATATCTCAGATGGCCGAACGGGACCCTGACCCTTTCTAGGTTGAAAACCGAATCAGCCTTTTCAGGACACACACAAGGAGCATATCTAAATGCGGCTCTCTCAATTTTTTTGCCAACCTCAGTTCTAATGAAGTTAAAATTGTATACATCACAACCCTTGCTCTATGCTTGTTGATCAACCCCTTCTCTCTTATCTGCCCATTCACTTCCATTTTTGTGGAGCATAGAAGTCACACTTTCATGGATAATGGTGTGACATAGTAAGTCAGGGTAGCAGGAGATTGTGGGGGCCTGGAGGGTTGTACATGATGTTGATTTTGACATGAACAGTGGTGGAACATGCATAGAAGAGTGCAATTTAGGCAGAAGGGCATGATTTTAGGGTTAATTAAGCAAATGGTTCCTATAAATATCCAAAATTTTGCTTTTAGTCCCTACAGAAAAACACACTTTTTAGCATAACATTTTCCTTTAACATTTTTAGGGACCAAAAATGTTGATGGAAAATTTTGCAGGGACTAAAAATGGTAATGGAAAATTTTACAGGGACTAAAAAGTACGATTTTTTCCTTGTAATAGGGACCATTTACTCAATTAACCCTAGATTTTTTTTATTAAATAACTTAGACTCTACATTTTGGTGCATACTCTGTATTAAATTACAACAGTTTTATGGGTTCTAATTTAAGACATGGTTGAGAAAGAGAGTGGGACAAGCGAGACATCTCATTCCATTCTTTAGGCACACTGATAATAGGGCTTTAGGCACACAGGGTTTTTTATTTATTTTTAATAGAAAATTAAGTGGTTTGAGTAATTACTATGTTTTAGTGGAAGAGGATAGTCAGAAGGTACATTTCAGTCGTTGACAAAAAGATGCAAAAATTGGACAAGACACCTTCAAAATCATAGAAGGCAAAGGGAGGATTTGAGTTACAATAGGATCGTGAGTTATTTGTTCATATTGATAGCTCTTTACACGGCTCCAGTGTTGTTAAATAGCGGCTATAGCGGTGTTGTACTGCTATAGCGTAGTGGAATTTAGACAAACCACTATTGTTCCACGATACGCTATTTAGTTCAAAATGTTGTTAAATAGAGGATATGGCGGCATTATAGCCCCTATTGTGTGCCGGAATTTTAACAATCCGCTATTTTCCGCTATCCGTGATTGACAACAGTGCATGGCTCAATAGATTTCGTAGCTGAATATTTTATAAATTCAAGGAACTACATTTTAGATTTTGTATGGTATTAAACAGGATTTGGTCAGCTGACGATCACAAATGTTTCCTACACATAGGATGCTTGTGTCACCTCGGTCTCTCAGGCAGCCATGTCTCAAAATAATAGCCACACACTTTTGAGATCTGACATGCCAATTAGCACAATCCAAATCAAATCCATCAATGTGTTACTTGTTTTCATACAATAATTCATTTGTCATTTTGCTTTTGTGTCTGCTAAAGTACTTACATCAATAAGATGTTGCCTATTTATGTGGTAATTGCATCCGTTTTACTTCTACCAGCTTTTTATGTGAACTGCATTGCTTTATTTTCTGGAAACTTATCCTTTTTCATGATTGTTTTATCGTTGATATTACTCCAGGTCTGCTATCTAGTGAAGATGATGCTGGAACTATAAATGAAAGAGAAATGATTACTAATAAAGAGTTTCCTAGCGAACGTAACTATGAAAAGTCTAATGTTATGGCTGAAAAGAAACCCCTACCATCAGATATACCATCCTCTCTTGTCTTACAAATCAAATCAGTATTTAAGTGCAGGTTATGTCCTCGGGTTATATGTTTGACTGAGGACACTTTGCGGAATCATCTTCAATCAAAGGTACTACACCTTTTCCTATGGTTTCTCAATGCTTATGCATCAACCTTTACTATTAGTGCAACTATAGTTTGAGAAGAAAGCCATAATCTCTTAAATATTCTTCCCCAAAAGATCAATTATTGCATTTTTCATATTCATTTTTTGGGTATTCAGTACCTGGTTTGAACTGGGAAGTTCTATGTAAATGCAAGCATTACATGTTTGACTATTTATGCACTCTTGGAGCTTTCGACTATTTAGGTACTCTGGGATGGTAGTAGCATGCTTCAAGCTGTTCTAATCCCTGTTTGTGGAGAATGTGAATCCCCTTTTAGCAAAAGATATAGCTTGAATCAATATTCCCGTCAAACTTTTGCATCTGATGCAGTATCAACTTTTACTTGTCATTGATGTAGATCTAATGATGACTTTGTTATAACTGTAGAGACATGCTCGATCTGAAAAACTACACGAGAAAGGTAGACTGAAGGCCATGCTCAACAGTGATGGTGAAATAGAGGACCAAGAGGTCTCAGACAATGAAGCCGAAGATGCTGAGGTTGGTTCTTCAACAGTTTGATTGCATTCTACTGCAACTTGGCTAAATGAAATATTGGACTTATCAAATTGAAGAAACTAATTTATTATTATTGAATATGCTTAGAAAACTAATTTTTCTTTTATAAATTTTTGGATAATACAAAGAAGAATGGCAGAGGATCAAAGCCGTTTAAGAAGAAGAGATTTAAGAAGAACAAAGAAGCCGCGGAGATACAAACCGAAGATAGTGAGGTTGGTTCTTCAACAGTTTGATTACATTCTCTACAACTTGGCCAAATGAAAATATTAGAGACTTGTCAAATTGAAAAAACTAATTTATTATTGAATATGCTTGGAAAACTAATTTTTCTTTTATAAATTTTTAGGATAATACAAAGAAGAATGGCAAAGGACCAAAGCCGTATAAGAAAAGATTTAAAAAGAACGAAGAGGTTGCAGAGATCCAAACAGAAGATACTCTGGTTGGTTCTTCAACAATTTGATTACATTCTACTGCAACTCGACCAAATATTCGAGACTTATCAAATTAAAGAAACTCATGTATTATCAAATATGCTTGGAAAACTAATTTTCTTTTAAACTTTTTAGGATCAAATATGCTTGGAAAACTAATTTTCTTTTAAACTTTAGGATAATACAAAGAAGAATGACAGCGGATTGAAGCTGCATATGAAGAGATTGGGAAAGAAGGTAAAGAAAGCTAGCATTTCAATTACCGAACAATGATTAAGTTGTTACTGTTAAATTTAATATAAATCTTCAATGGCAGAAAAATTATAATGCAAACTCAAGGAAACAGCGGTCAGGGAAAGGGTCATCCAAGAGAAGCCACAAAAAATGAGAACTGAAATACGATTGTATTTAACATTCTGTTGAGCAAATTTTCCCGCCACTACCATTTGCCTTCGTGAGCAATATGTGTGCAGTTTAATTTATGCTCTACATATAGTATTTTTTGAACTCCCTTCCCCTTCTCTTAAACAATTTCCTGCTTTTCCTTTCCATTTGGATTGGGATCGATTGCAACTGCCCTCCTCCTTCCTACAATTTCCTGCTTTTTTCTCAGAATATATTAGTGTAACTTTATTTAAAGTTGTCTTGTAAAAGATTATTTATATGATAAATTTTGCTGTGTTTTGGAGATGAGATGTTGAATTGAATCACATATATATACCGAACTAACTTGACATATTCCAGTCTAATACTTATCGTAAGTACTTCATCTTCAACACTAGTGGTCAGATCTAGATTACACTAAGATCACTTCCTCTTATATGCGTAATCATAGCTTGTTGCTGTATTTGACGATTTTGTTATTTGACAGTTGTGACTTGAAGTTCGCATCTCCAAACCCCACAATTTTAGTTTTTGGATATATTGGTTTACCCTTGCACAATATCCATTTCTTATTTTTACAACTTATCTCATTTCTCAAATTCAAAATCTTAATTTTTTTTTTGACATAGCATCTTCAAAAAATGTACTAAATAGATCTCATCCCACATTCCTATGTTTTACCATTTTAAAAATAAAAATAACTGATGCCATAATCCACCACCACACAAAAACAGGGAGCATTCTTACAGCCATCACTAGAAGACTATTTTTCTTTGATCATGCATTTTCACCGACTAGTAACTCCATCCTAATCATGAATTGTCAGATAATTTATGGAATTTGAATCATGCTTTACTTAACAACAAGCAATAACTATATTTTTTTAGAGAAATGATATTTGTACAACTATTTTCTAACAACTTTTTGACAACTTTCTCTCTCATACTCACATTATCTTCTTATTTTCTCTCTTCCGTTTTCTTTCTCTATTATTTTTGACCAATCAAAGAAGAGAAAACCAAAGTTGTCATAAAAGTTGTACCAATGAGTTGTACATATATCACTACTCATTTTTTTATACAATGTTGAATGAGGTTGGTTAATCTAATTATACTTAGAGATGGTAATGGTAAGATAGTTGACATAAAAATACTCACTGATCACTATAATCAACATTAAAAATAAATAAATATTCTTATAATACTCATGTAGATTAAAGCTTTTACGCAACCAACATAAGTTTGGCTGAGAGAGGAACTCACATTTAATGCCTGGCGAGCCTCAAATATGATTATGGGAAAAACAAAATAGGCACTTGTACTTGTAATATTAAGTACATACCCTTACTTTGATTAAATTGTGATAAAAAAAAATGAGTAAATAAGAAATCATTAAAGGAGTATCAACAAATGTTTACTTAATTAGTAAGAAGTTGACATATATTTTAAGGACGTGAATTCAACTCCAAATATTAGTATGACGATTGACGACATCTTAGATGAGTGATTTGTAAGTATATTTGTTAGCGTTCGTTGAGCCTTAAAGTCTGTCCTAACTTTGATGAGCTTCTGAGACATATACTTTCTATGTATATTGTTCAAATCATAATCGAATGTAAGATTATTTGACATATAAAATGTATATTTGAATCCACAAATTTTCACCTTTGTATATTTACTCTGTGCAACTTTCACCCTCGTTCAAAGGAAGCACTCCGTGGCAAAAGGAAGACTTTGGGTTTTTGGCGCCATAGAATAACCACCTCGTTCAAAGGGGGAGAAAACTGAAAAAACCCTATTATTTTTCCATTTCCAATTCCAAAATCTGGTCCAACAATTCCATGGCTCCTGAAACCAAAGAATCGTTAAACTCCACCCAATTATACCTCACCGCACTCCAATCCCTCAATCTTCCACCACCCACCCTCCCCCTCCCACCACTCCCAACCACCACCATCCCCCACTCCAAACTCATCCCTAACACCCGCTTCCTCATCGACTCCTTCCGCCACACCACCCCTTCCTCCTTCACCTACTTCCTCTCCCACTTCCACTCCGATCACTACTCCCCTCTCTCCTCCTCATGGTCCCACGGCATCATCTTCTGTTCCCCAATCACCTCCCACCTCCTCACCAACATCCTCCACATCCCATCCCCTTTCATTCACCCTCTCCCTCTCAACCAACCCGTCACCATCGACGGCACCGTTGTAACCCTAATTGACGCTAATCACTGCCCCGGCGCAGTTCAGTTTCTTTTTAAAGCGAATGCAGCATCCCTTACCCCTAGGTATGTTCATACTGGTGATTTTAGGTTTAATCATGAAATGTTGTTGGATTTGAATCTTGGTGAATTTATTGGTGCGGATGTTGTGTTTTTGGATACGACTTATTGTCATCCCAAATTTGTTTTTCCGACTCAAGATGAGTCGGTTGATTATATCGTTGATGTTGTAAAGGAATGTGATGGTGAGGATGTTTTGTTTCTTGTTGCTACTTATGTTGTTGGTAAGGAGAAGATTTTGCTTGAGATTGCGCGGAGGTTTGGGAAGAAAGTGTGTGTGGATGGTAAGAAGATGGAGGTTTTGAAGGCTCTTGGGTATGGGGAGAGTGGTGAGTTTACTGAGGATAGGTTGGAGAGTAATGTGCATGTTGTTGGGTGGAATGTGTTGGGGGAGACTTGGCCGTATTTTAGACCGAATTTTGTTAGGATGAAGGAGATTATGGTTGAGAGAGGATACTCGAAGGTTGTGGGTTTTGTTCCGACTGGATGGACTTATGAAGTGAAGCGTGATAAGTTTAAGGTTAGGGAGAAGGATTCGTGTAAGATTCATCTTGTGCCGTATAGTGAGCATTCAAATTATGAGGAGCTTAGGGAATATGTGAGGTTTTTGAAACCAAAGAAGGTTGTTCCGACTGTGGGGTTAGATGTTGAGAAGAGTGATAGTAAACATGTTGACAAAATGAGGAAGTATTTTTCTGGGTTGGTTGATGAGACGGCCAACAAGCAAGAGTTTTTAAAGGGTTTTAAGCGGTGTGACTCTGGTGCAGCAGGTTTTGAGGCCGGGAAGGATGTGAGCAATGATACGGAACCAGGGCAGAGCGCTGAGAAAGAAGTGAAGCCATCTGATTCTGGGGGGCATAAAAGTATTAATCAGGATGTTGCTGTGAGTCTATCATCTTGTATGGGAGAAACTTGCATAGAAGATCCTACATTGCTAAATGATGAGGAAAAAGAGAGAGTTGTTCAGGAATTAAGTTGTTGTTTGCCCACGTGGGTCACCCGAAGCCAGATGTTAGATCTGATCAGCATCTCTGGGAGCAATGTCGTTGAAGCTGTTTCTAATTTCTTTGAACGTGAAACTGAATTTCACGAGCAAGTAAATTCCGGTCAAACTTCAATTCCATCACCCAGGTCTTGCTCATCAATTGACACCAGTCTGCTTCCAAAATCAAACCTCAAGTCTTGCTCATCGAATGACGCCAATCCGTTTTCAAAATCAAACCTCAACATTACAAACAGCACATCAAAAAAATTGGACCTTTTTCGAAGTCAAGACTCTAAATTGACTAACCTAAGGAAAGCACTATCAAATCAGATTTCCCCTTCCAAAAGAAAGAAGGGTAGTGAAAGCAAGTCAAACAAGAAAGTAAAAGTCAAAGCAAAATCAGAACCAAGTGGTTCAAAGCAGGCAACAATAACAAAATTCTTTGGCAAAGCAATGCCTGTGATGCCTGGTGATACTCAATCTGATCAATTTGGATCGAAGTCTGGTGAAAGCCCCGAAGTTGAAGAATTGGTGCCAACTGATGCTGGAAACTTATATAAGCAAGAGATTGATCAGTTTATGCAAATAATAAATGGGGACAAGTCATTGAGAAAGCAAGCAATTACTATAATTGAGGAGGCAAAAGGAGACATCAATAAGGCATTGGATATATATTACTCTAATTCTTGCAATCTCGGTGAAAGGGAAATATCAGTTCAAGGGGAATGCGAAGTTGACAGACCTTTAGAGAAGAAGCATGTGTCAAAAGAGTTGAAAGTTATACCTGATATTTCTATTCATAGAGTGTTAAAAGATAATGTAGATGCAACTCATGTATCACTACCATCTGATAAATACAACCCCAAAGAACATGGTTTGTGTTGATTTTATTTTATTTATCCCTCCTCCCCCTACCACTAAATTTACTCTGTTTAGAAGTATTTTGCACTTTATATTTGCACTTTTTAGTCAAAGTCTGTTTTGTAAAATGTGAATACAACTGGCATATATGCGCAGCGTGTTGGAAAGATGGACAACCTGCACCATATTTACTTCTTGCACGAACCTTCAGCCTGCTTGAAGATGAGAAAGGAAAGATAAAAGCTACTTCTATACTATGCAACATGTTCAGAAGGTCCTTTTAAACTGATCATGCTCTTTGTATTATCCATTTTCCCTTTCTTTTTCTTTTCGAAATAATGAAACAGCTTTACCAGTATTTGGCTGATTGAGAAACATTACGTACGTGCAATGTTTCTATTACACAGTTTGTTGGTCTTGTCTCCAGAAGACGTGCTTCCTGCTGTATATCTATGTACAAACAAAATTGCTGCAGATCATGAAAATGTGGTAGGTTTATTTCCAGTTTTGATGTTTTGGAAGCTTTTACTTTCACCGTACTTAGCCTTGATGAGTTTGAAACTTTAACTCAGTATTTATAGAATACAAGCTTTATAGTTTATACTGTCCCTGTGGTTTTTTGTGTTTGGTGTCAAGATTTAAAAGCTCTCTTCACTTGAAAGTGTTGGACCTGAGTTCCTTAAAAACACACACTCATATATTGTATTTTAGCCCTTCATTATTTTTGTTTCTTTGGATCAAAACCCACCAATTTTCATCCCTTGGCCTTTGAATGTTTATTTCCTTTTTGTTTTGATCCTCCTTTTCTTTAGATCATGGCAGCAAGGAGTGTAACCTTGGTTTCAAAACTATAGTTATTATTTATCTATTTATTTGTTATTTGATGGTAAATAACACATGGGCATACTGATTAAAAAAAATAGCCTCTGTAATCCAGAAGCCAATTTAGTGGTCATTATATTGAGGTTTTCATATGGAAAAGTACAAAACTATTTCTGGTTGTTAATCATTTATGTTTCTTTAGCTTCTATGTGGTAATGAGGGTTATTATGCACAAATAAATATTGGAGTCTACTATGTGGCAATGGGGGTTATTATCCACAAATAAAGATCCATACGACATGCCTTTAATGCAGGAACTAAATATTGGTGGAAGTTTAGTCACTACAGCACTTGAAGAGGCATGCGGGACAAACCGATTGAAAATAAGGGAGATGTATAATAAACTTGGCGACCTTGGTTGGATGATTTTTATAGTTTTTGGCTTTTTAACTAACCTATATATCAGTTGAAGATTTTGAATGATTGAAATAATATGGGATTTTAAAGGTGATGTTGCTCAAGAGTGTCGTCAAACACAGAGATTGCTCGCACCACCTACACCGCTTCTAATTAAGGATATTTACTCTGCACTACGAAAGATAAGGTGTTAACTGTTCTGTTTCTTATTGTAATTCATAGCATTACTAGGGGTATAAGTAAATATATCACGCAATGGTTTGCTCCACAGATGTTTAGTTGAGATTTGTTATTGTGGATTAGGTTCACGACGAACCTTGATGTGATAGTAACTTGTCATTCACTTTAGATTATTTAATTTAAATGTATGTATATTATTATGAACCTGAGTTCCTTGTAACAAAAGTTCTAGGTATTGACTTAACTAGATATATCTTAGAGTATATTAAAGTAAGTGTGCATCGAGCGGTATTGGATCGTGGTAGTCATAGTATTTTATATAAATTGTTTGAATATTTGACTTATGGGCTTGATGTTTCAATCAAGTTAGCGCGTCCTTGTCCCTTTGAATTTTCCTAAAAAAAAGAAATTGAAACTTCCTCACTGAGTGTTGCCACTTTGCCCAACTTAAGTTTTGGTCTTACAAATTATGTTTTTTTTGGGAATTCTACATATACAGAAATAGAAGCACAAACAAGAATTGAAGCCTCAATCTATAAACCAAACTTCACAAATATTTGGGGAATCTTCCGATTAGTGATAAAACCACAAATCATGTTTGGTGATGGAAGTGTTCTTAAAGATCCAGAGATGTTGAGGAAGATGGTCACTTGGATTAACTTTTTAGCAGTCTTACTTGTTGACATTACCTTTTCTATGTATTATTTATGTCATGTACTCTTTATCAACCACACACTAGGAAATTATTTACATGTACCTTTCAAAAGAGCTCCAGGTTGTGGCATGTTATACAGTGATCATGGTCACTATTAGGAATTTAGGAGACCAATTTCTTGTTTTGATATCTTTCTTGGAGGTAATCTTGATTCCAGAACAAGTGCTCCAAATTCAGACAATTATAATAAAGTAAAGGGGCCAATTGTAAAATTTATTTATCTTATGCTTTTATTGCCTTTCCTTAATTAATCAAGTATTGTTCTACATGTTCTTATGTAATGCTCATCAGTGTACAAACAGGCAATGGAAGCACATTACGAAAGAAAGGCATCATTGTTCATCTCATGCGTTCCTGCCGTGAAAAGGAGATGAAGTTTCTTGTTCGAACCTTGGTAAATATCCTCTGTTTTTGAGTGCAAAGTAGTTTAGATGGAGGGGAGTTTATTCCATTTCTAGGTTATAGTGTGCCATAAGTCTCACTAAGGACTATAGATTTAATATAGGTATTTGTTTTGTATTTTAGTCAAATTTATAGATATACGTAAACTGATTGTCTGCGGGAAAGAAGAGGTATTGCTAGGTCTATGAATTTTGGATTTATGTCTATCTGATATTGGAAAAATGAGAATGTCATGTTTTATGCAACTTTTCGGACTTCACATATTTGGTGGTGTACACAAATATGAGAGAAAGAAGGGTGTATTCGGACCAGCAGAGAATGAGAGAGTCCCCGAATGAATCACACCATAGCTTATTCTCATCCTCTTAGGAACCCATCCTATGTGTTAATTTATTCTTCAATCCGTCATTCCTCAATCAATCACCTAGAGTTTATCCCCAAGTTATCACTCTTGATTCTAGGGTCTTAACCTACTTGATTTACATGAATTTCCTTAGGCTTTGTTTGCGAGTTGGGTTTTGGAGGGGAGGGGAGGGGAAGGAGGGTAAACCCTTGTTTGGGAGTTTTAAAAAATAGGGAAAGGTTTTGGAGGGGTTTGAAGGGCTTCATTTGTCCAATTTTAAAGTTCCCCCAAATTGGAGGGTTTTGGGGGGTTAAACATATAAATTGACAATTTTACCCTCATAATAATTCAAAATTTCAATCTTAGACATAATCTAATTCAAAATAATTTACAAGATATTACAAAGTATAACACAATGTATTGATTTTAAGAGAAAAAAATGGTAAAATAGTAAAATTATCACATAAGCCCTCCATCTCCTTTCCTTGTTGGTTTCTTTAACTCCCAAACAAGGGGAAGGTTTTCCCTCCTTTCTCCCTTCCCTCCCTTCCCTTCCCTTCCCCTCCCCTCCTAAGCCTTTCCTTCTCCTCCCCTCAAAACTTGCAAACAAAGCCTCAATAGTTTTGCACTTTTATTTCAACATTGGTTTTTCTCTTGTTATGGTCTTACTCGCTTCATTGTATAATGTATATATCATTTGTGTATAAAAATCCCAGACATTTTCATCGAATAAAATAATAATATTGTAAAATATGTTTATGTTTGCCTTTGAAGATTAATCCAGCAGAGAGGGAAAAATGATAGTGAGCGAATCCTATTTCTTAAGTGAATCATTTCATAGCGTTGAGGTCCTTCATATGAAAAGGCCAAAGTATTTAACTCTGGGTTTTCCTCGATATTGAATATTTTGTGTTAATATGGTGATGTCAACAACTTTCCTCTCTTGTGAGTATACCAAGGAAAGATACAAGGAATTTTATTTTGCTTACCAGATAATCAAGTTGAGAACTAGACAGTGCTTTTGCATGCCATATCTATCTTCTGTCCACCTTCAATTTGGAGATTTGAGAGCTTCAATAGTCAATGCGTAATAGTGTCTTAAAATTAAAAATGTTTGTTATACTTTATGTTGTCACCAGAGTTAAAAAATTAAGAGACAATTGCGGGTATGAATTTCTTGGACCTTCACTTGCTTTAGCAATAACCTCTATAGATTCCAAATTACCAATATTAAAATTATCATTGTTTTTTATTAGACATTTCTTTTATTATATGTTGTTATGTATGTGATGTATCCTGTATCTATGTAACTTTTCAGATTTGTTAGTTGTAATACATTAGTAATTAACTATAGTTAGTTACAGCTGGCACTCTCTGTTAGTTACATAACAGTTCTCCTACATATAGCATTGATATAACAGTTTTACATTCAGTTAATCATAATACAAATTACACACTTTCCGTTCTCTGTTTTCTCTCAAATGTTGGAACTATGTGAAGTTAGTTCATCAATAACCATACCTTGCTAGACTGATGGTCTTCTCTCTCAAAACATATTTCAATATTTACTATTCTGAGTTTACACATATGATGGTGGATGATTATATTTATGAAATACCCTTTTTTCTAGATTTTGTCTCTGCATGCAAGTGTCCTTTATTCTCAAATTTGCTTCTTGTGTAGGTCAGGAACTTGAGGATTGGGGCAATGCTTAGAACTGTTTTGCCTGCATTGGCTCATGCTGTTGTTATGAATTCTCGCCCAACTGTGTGCCAAGAAGGAACAGCAGAAAATTTGAAGGCAGCGCTTCAGGTCTATTTTGGAATCATTTTTTTTTTCCTATGACCAATTTATGTTATTTTACTATTCTGTCTATTTTTGTAATGGTTGATATTATTTTGTCATAATGGTTACTTTTCATATGGCATTTTATGTGTAGAGGTCTAGAGGGGCTTTGGTTTAGTGGGACAATAGGAAACATATGATAGGATAACCTCATGGGATAATCTATATTCTATGGCGGAAGGTGTATGAATGACACTATTCTTTTAAATCCGTTTGTATATCTAGGAAAGGGGCACTTTAATTTTTCCTTTTCAACAAAAGTAGAAGTATTATCAGATACTACAAAAAAGGGGTTCAGGAACAGATGATTTTAAATTCTCCTTAGAGAAAGGAAACTATAATACAAGCTAATCAAACAAGAAAGCACACCAGTTATGCAAAGTTTGCCAATCCTAGCCATTCTGTATAATCTTGTACTTGATCTGAATTATGAAGTAATTCCAATGAAAACGTGATTTCGGAGGTAAATGCAATAGGCCTCAAATTTTCCTGACCCAACCCACAAATAATTTAAGTGCCATGCTCTCACCTAGTAGCATCAGAGATTTCACATTCATGAGCTCTTTATCTTTTACATTCCTTCCAAAACCTCTAAATCTAACAAACAATCCTGTCAAATTCAGAGGGTAAGCCTATATCTATGAGATCCGAAAAGCTTATTCTTTTTGTAACTACCTTCTAGGTAATGCAAAAGCAATTGTATGGTAGCTTCCAAATATATGTGCAACTTTAATGATTCGGTGATCTGTAGATTTGTGTTCAACTATTAGCTTTCTCGATTCCTTTTCATTTATCTAACATTCATGTTTGTCCAAACATTGAATGTTTACCATTCATCTTTTGCCAATATAAGGACTTGTAGCCATTCTCCAAAATATGCTTTGAAAGCTTCTATGTGGAAAGATGAAGCTACATGCAGAGTTGTCAGTTTTATTTGTGCTACAATGCTTAATAGGATTGACATTAATATTTTGTTACATGCTCATAAGGTTCATGGGACTTGTTTTGTGCGTGAAGAATTCTCTAATAGAAATAGATCTATTTCTTTTACTAATGATTTTTCCCACCTTTCCAGGTCCTTTCTGTGGCAGTTGTTGAAGCATATAACATACTGCCAAATTTGGTAAGTATTTAATATTTGAGTAGTTGGTCTTACCCATATATAGATTTTATGATTGGAACTGTGAGGAATGTTAGTAACACGCTCTTAATTAGTGGATGAAATTTATATGGCTTCCACTCTCTTTTTGGTAGAATTCACTCCTTCATTGGTTAGAGCCACATGAATTTCAGTCAATTATAACGGGTGTGTTGAAAGAATGTATTGCTAGAATTTCTCTTGAAACTATTTTATTATTGTGCTCATTAAGTTATTGTACATTACTCCCACAAAATGTTGAAACGGCTCACATGAATTTCACCCAACAAGAAAGGGAGTGTTAGAGAGTGTGTCGCTCACACTTTTTGTACTTCATATATTAAAAGATAGATAGCTTGGCGCTAAATGTTTGTGTGTGTATGTACGTTTTTGAATATCTTTGTTAAATGTGGGAACGAGGAAATATTATAGGTGTATGTGTGCATGTATGTGCATTTTTGAATATCTTGGCGCTAAATGTTTGTGTGCATGTATGTGTGTTTTTTAATATCATTGTTAAATGTAGGAATGTGGAAATAATATAGGTTTACGTCACCACACCAATGTTAAATGTGACCAAATAATTACTATGTTGTTATAACTCTTTATGTGTCTGGAATTTGGGTTTTCCAATCTCAACCCTACAAAACATTGGACATTTGGAGCGTGACCCGAATAACCCGTTAGCGGGTGGCCCAATGGATTGTAGATAGGAATACCATCTATAACGAGACTCTTAGCAATGTGAATGTCCTATAATTTTGTTCATGTTAAAATGTTCTTAATTTCTCTTGATGGTCATCTTAGAATTTGGGTTGGGCATAACTCAATTCTCACAAAACCGGCTTGTAAGGTGAGGATTGCCCACCACTTATAAACATGTTTTCAGGCCTTATATAATCAAATGTGAGACTCTTTACGTATCTTATTTGTTATCTTGAGGATAATCTACCTAGTTTTGGCCTTGTATGAGCAATAATGCAGTATTCTGATGATTTTTCACATTTTCATTGTCTTTTTATGCAGGATATCATAGTCCCAACTCTCATGAACAAAGGCATTGAGTTTTCAGTTTCAAGTTTATCAATGGTTCCAGGAATCCCAATCAAGCCTATGCTTGCAAAGTATATACTATTTCATATATAGGCCCTGTTTGTATACTATTTTATGTATTGGTTCTCCCTTGAGTGCTTTATGATTAATTTCAAAGTTTCTAGAACCTTCTTTGCTTAACTCAAGAGTACTCACTTTGGTAGCACTGTCCAGATTCTTTTTCTTATAGTAATTTATTTTCCTTTTTATTTTTCTTTGTAGGATCACCAATGGCATTCCCCAAGCATTGAAGCTATTTCAAAATAAAGCATTTACATGTGAATATAAGTATGTCTTATTCTTTAATTACTTGCTTTCCTTGATATCTAATTGCACAATCATGGACACGGTATAGCAAGTAATCATTTAAAATCTTGTTTGGATGTGTAATATAATAATACTGGGTGATATGAAGTTTTGACCTACATTATTACTTCTACATGCCTTGAAAATTGAAAGTGAGTGCTATAGCAATAGAGCTTTCAATACAATGAATCTGATAAAATTTTAGTATACGTCTGCTCAGGCATTTCACTTTAGAGTTTTATTAAAACACATGCTAAAAGCATTTTTGACTGATTTTTTAATCATAAGATATAGAGAGATGAATAAAAATAATAATAAATAAATCAATCCCAATGAAAAAAATTCCTTGAAATTAGCTGAACCTAAGTTATGTACCTTTTCAAGATGAGCTGAAAGGTAGGAGTGCAGTGCAAGGAAAATTCATTATATAATTATTGATTGCAAATTCAAAACCGAACCATTAACATTCTTTTGTGCAAATTTTGATTTCCAAATCTTATTTGTAACTTATTAAAATTGATTTCTAATCTGGCTATACTGTTGTTTTGTTCTTCAGCCCCTAGTTTGGTATTAGAGTCATTCACACTAGTGTGAACTAGTTCATGATGCATTATTACACTTAAAACCAACACGTACATTTCTTTTCTGGCCATGTCATAAGCTAAATTTTACATATTTGATGATATAGTGAATACTTATGGGTGTGATAAAACTGTAACGCCCATTGTACATTGACTACTTGCATTATTGTACACAAATGAAGCAGTAAGAAATGCAAAATTTTAAACTGTAACATTTGTAATCTCTTTCAACTCCAAAGTTCTTGTGAGAAATCATATCTTCGTGCATATAATTGAAATGTCCGATCTTGTATTCTACCGATGATACTTTTCAATTTAGTGATTTTATTGGATATTGATATTCGTTGGCTTTACTTGTCTCTCTGTTGGGAAAGGACAAATTGTACCTCTTTTTCATATGACTTGCTAAGCTAAGATAAATGAATTTCCAGGTATGATGGTCAGCGAGCTCAAATTCACAAATTAGTTGATGGATCAGTTCATGTTTTTTCAAGAAATGGAGATGAATCAACTTCGAGATTCCCTGATCTTGTTGACATGATAAAGGAATCTTGCAAGCCTGTTGCATCAACTTTCATAATTGATGCCGAGGTACACAGTTGTTTTTCGGCCATATAATAATTTTTATTTGCTCTTAGTTAATCTTCTGTTATTCCATCCTAATTTTATGGTTTTTGTTTCTTTCAGGTTGTTGGCATTGATAGGAAAAATGGATGTAGGATTATGTCTTTCCAGGAGTTATCTTCACGTGGGAGAGGAGGCAAAGATACTTTAGTCACCAAAGAGAGCATAAAGGTCAGTAACTTGTATGGATAAAAGAAAAGAAACGAAGTCATGCTTAAAATAATTCCATGATGTAGAGAAGAATTATGGAGAGAAAATCTGAATCTATATGCTTTATTTCTAACCATGTTCTGAATCACATTAGTTATTCCAAATCTAACTAGCCGACTAAAGAATAACCACCACACTAGCAGACTAATAGTCATTGCTTAGCTAACTCAGTAATGTATTCTCGAGTGTCCTAGAAATCTGCTACTTATGCTCAGTATTGACCATGTACTGGTAGTCATTCCCTCTCCAAAGTCAGGGTCTTTTCAATGCCGTGTATGTCTCTGCGTGAACAGAAACGTGGATTAGACGAAGACTTGGTAAGGATATCATCCACTTGATCCAGTGCAGAAATATGTGTGATAGTGAGCTGCTTGCTTAGAATTTTCTCTCATATAGATCAAGCTCTAATGTGCTTGGCACTTTAGAGCCTTTAGTTAAAACTTACCAAGCATAATCTTATTTTTTTTCTGAAACACAGGAGGATTTTTGCCCATCAAATGTTTCTTGATAATGTTGGTGGTAAGATCTATCCTTTTATAGATAAAAATAGAATTTTATTTAGACAGGAAAAAATATTACATAGAGAAAAGAGGGTGGCAAATCCTCCTAATCTGTCATCTTTTTGTTCAAGAAGTAGAATTCAATTATGGACACAGATCTGGAGGCAACTCGGATAATAAAACTAGGCAACTGAATGACCAAATTCTACTGGCCAAATTTAGTTTCATCAACGACAATTGAGTCTTTCCACCGTAGCACCTGAGTTCTTAAACATCATTGTGTATCGTTTTTTCCTACATTTGGCGAGCCTTTGTTGCTGTTCTGGGGGATTTCTAATATTCTTTGTACTTCTCTTCTTTGACTCTCTTTTTAGTTGAATTCTCAGGATTTGTTTTTAATATATTGTTCATGCAGGTGGGCATTTGCATCTTTGTCTTCGATATCATGTTTGCAAATGGAGAACAGTAATTATCTGAAACTTCATTTTGCCCAATTTTATGAGAATTAGTTGCAAACTTGGTAGAAATTCTCATGGACCATACCCAAGTAATTTTTGTTGAATGCCCTTTTTCGGTCATCTGTACTGTGTTAGGCAGGATAATATAGTGAATCAGTGATCAAAGGGGAGTATATGCTAAACTATCCACATCATAAGCTCTTCTAATCCATCATATTTTTGGTGTATCGATGGATAGTATGCAAGATGGTGTAACTAATGTTATATTGTGTAACCTATAAAAACAGATAGGGTAAAAATGTTACATTTTCTTTGCTTATTAATTAATTTTAAAGTTAATCAATAATGATTAAGCTATGGATCTCAAGTTAAAGGAAATTAGATGAATATAAGCAATTTTTTTATAATATTTAAGACACTTAGATTATTTGTTTTAAGCAGTTGATATTGTGTTTCAAATACAGTCTTGCTGATCCGTTGAAGTACTGTTTGCAGGTTACTGGGTTTCCCTCTCCGCCTAAGACGAAAGTGTATGCATCTGGTCGTTTAGATTATGAATCTTCTGCATTTTCAAGCAAGACAAAATGTACTGTAACTCATAATTACACTTCTGTTAATGCTTTTTCATGTCTTCAAATTTATACAGATCTGAAGGATTTGTTCTATGATGAACGACCTGGGTATTTTGAATATGCAAAAGAAACATCTGTGAGTGTTTAAGTT
>Ga0228710_1005221_pt1 | contig 20220 bp, 9 predicted proteins | sample MedpolnodulmetaG_FD_177995 | JGI IMG/M metagenome (GOLD analysis project Ga0228710, IMG submission 177995) | Root nodule microbial communities from Medicago polymorpha collected in Santa Monica, California, United States - pink nodules | ecosystem: Host-associated > Plants > Roots > Nodule... | reverse complement strand
ATAGTATTAAATATTAGATTTAATATTATTGCCAACGTGACTAGAACCTATAGGGTCACACACAAAGAACGGTCAAAAGAGAAATATATAAGTATGACTTATATAAGGGGTGCGTTTAGTAAATAACACTAATTAGTTAGTAGAATTACTAAACTCGTTATTGGGCTTACTGAAGCCCAATAGTGATTTTTGACTTGCAGAGCACACTAGGAGTTCTATATATAGAACCCTAGTGCTGAAGTTTTTGGTTACACGTTTTTGAAGAAACCCTAGCTCTCTGAAACTTCTGATTCCTTCGCTAGCACTGAGTTTTGGAGGAGCACCGTTCGTGTGGACTTGCTAGAGGCTTTGCTGCTTGCTGCTTGCTTTGCTGTGATCGTGATTCTAGTTTCTAGTTTCCAGCTTTCAGATTCCACACTTCGAGGTAACAATTGAATCACTGATTCATGTGTAAATTCGAAATGATCCAAGGAAAGAAAATCGAAATTTTTTTATCCGCTGCTTTATCATGTAACATTCGATTTTCCTTCATTTCGATCATGTGTACCCTGTGGTTTTGTATCCTAGTCATCCTTCTGTTTGATATGGGACGGTGTGGACTCGAAAGAGTCGTTAAGGCTTGTTGTCGTGCAGGAAGTTGGTGGATCTTGAATTGATTTTGTGTTGGCAGATGATTCATACACCAATTTAATAATATTTGTCATTCACTTTGTTGATTGTGAGGCTCGAAAGGCTCGTTTAGCTTGCTGTCATTGTTGCAGGGAGTTGATGGTACATGAGTCGTCTCCGTGTTGACAGATTGTTCAATCACCGCATTGAAGACCTTTAGTTAGTTTTAAGATTAATTAGAGGTTGATACACTTGTGTGTTGTTTTTAATGTCTCTATCACTCGCTTAGGGTCGACTTACGGTTTTACTGGGTTAGATTTATGTCCCCCCAGTTTTTATGAATTTTTACCCCTTTTTTTAATAATATTTATGAGCATTTGACAAAAGATTAGAGAATAGTACCAACTTAGTTGGATGCCTCTCCTTTTGATGTCATTTTTCCCTGGCCTTATAAAAAAAAAACTGATAATTTAAGGGCCTGTTTGTTATAGCTTTTCTTAAAATAGATTTTCGTAACGTAATATGTTTTTGTTATAATTTTTTTAATGAAAAAATTTTCAAGGAAAATTTCAAATGAAAAAATCGTTTGAATAGCTTATCTTAAAATGTCATTCTAAGTATTTCATCATTTTGTTATAAATTTTTTTAATACTAAAATTTTGAAAAAATCTCTAAAAAAAAGCTATTCAAATAGCTTTTCATAAAAATCATTTTTGAAAGATGTCATTTTGAAAAAATATGCGATTTTTACTATGTAAAATCTCGAACAATTAATATTTAAGTTAGTAAATGTCAAAATCTCTTTTTTAACTTATATCAAATGAGTTTGAAATAAGTTTTACTATTTTTGAGTACATTTAAAAAAAAAACTATTTTTAGAAATACAAAGAAAAATTCATTTTTTTCAAATCTAAAACAAACGGGCCCTAAATTCACATAAAAACATTAAGTAATAAATTGAAATTTTATTATTTAAAATAAAATATTAATTTAAATTTCCAAACTTAAAGAACCTCTCGTATAATTTAAGCTTATTATGTTCAATATATGCTTTTAAATTCGCGAGGGTCAGAAAACACATGCCTGTCGGTGCCTTCATTAAATTTCACACGGGCCCTGTATAAATATCTCCTCAACTATGGGCTTTGCTGTTGAGCCCAGTGATGTTTTGTCTATCTGGTCCACTATTAGGTGTAGGAGGTTGAGTTCTTCCATTTATAAATAGCATTAAATTAATACCAATATACCCTGTCTCACAGTTTATCATCATATTTGCAACACGAAAAAAATTTAATTTTTATTTTTTATTTTTTATCATTTTCAGTTTTCAAAACTATATGAACTATTTTTCTTTCAATCTGATTCAAATAATATTATGTAAGTTACTTGTAATTCATTATTTTTCATTTCATATTTATTATATTGGTGATAGAGTTGCTTAATTATCTTAATTTGTTAAAATATTATTCCATTTCTTTCTTTTATAGTATATATTTTCTTAATTTATGTGAAATAAGCAAGTCTGGATGATGGGAAGGATCTGAGAACATATTATCTCATAAATAAATAATAAATTGAATATATTTGAACACCTCAAAGTCTACTAAACACCCTTTTTTTTAATCTATCTAATTTTTATATCATATTTATCACACTATCCTATATATTTATTTCTCTTTCAAAATGTTGATAGAGTGTATGAGTGTCTAAAAATAATGATCATAATTAATATTCCATGACGTAGAGTTTCAAAATTCTACACCTGTTGTCATAATTTCATTCTAAGCCGGGTACACACGTACGTCAACTCAATAATTTATTTTCTAATTTATGATTTTAAAAGAATATAATAGAATTTATGGTCTTTGTGATTATTGAAATAAGTTTATAGTGTATTTGTTAAATTATTGGTTTCATTTCTATCTAGTTTAAATTACAAATTCAGTCGTCGTGAGTTTAACTCAGTTGATAGAGACGTTGAATAATATATGCAAAGGGTTGGGGTTTGAATAATAGTATAGAGAGTGTGTTTAAAAGTAAATTAGTCAGTTTTTCGTTGTTTCAATAGTCTATTAAATTCACACATCTAGTGGGAAATCATAAATTCAAACTCAAACCTCTGCAAATTAATGTCCTTCGAACCTATCAATTAAGCTGCACTTACGAGACAATTACCCATAATTCTTTATTTATAGTGTTTTATGGATTCATTTTCTCTAATAAAATGAAAATTAAAGAGTATATAATGATTCTTTTGCAAATATAATTTAAAAATGTCAAAACACTGTTAGAATTTAAAGGGGGTCTAAATTATCTTCTGAAAATACCATTCACAGTCAAACTTTATTGCCTTGAATCTTACTAGTATCTTAGTAATTAGTATTTAGAAAGTACATACAACAAAAAAGAAAAAGCCAGACAAGCCAACATAACATTATCTTGCTGTGGAGATATTTCCCAATTCCCACCGTGCATCAAGGTAAAGTCAGTATATTTTATTTGTTTTAAAGGTTATCACGTACCCAAGTACGTCCATGTCTAATTAATGCCACATTACATTATTGACATATTGTACCTATTTATTATATACATCTACGGTGGCACTGCATTGCTGACCAATTTTATTAAATTTGTGGCATGAGAAGCTACCATACTGAATCATATCAGTCACATTATACAGGGTGCAGACAGTAAAGACTTGATAAACCCAAAAGAGGTGTATCGATGGAAAAATGCATGTAAAAAAGAAAGAGTTATAAGTACGAATCAAAAACAAGAGTTAAGGACATTTAGTAAAGTTTAGTGTAGTAAAATAGATGAAAAAAAACATGGGTTAAGACCGGCCCAAGATAATTCTGATATACATAGACAACTCAGTCCAGCCCACTCAATCTTTTACATTTATAAAAAAAAAAAAACTGTTATAATATTTCACTTATCATTCATATATAACTGTTATAATATTTCACTCAATTTTTGTGGGACGGAGTGAGTAATAACTTTGACAATTTGCGATCGGCTATATGGTACGATATCTATTGTAAATTGTGTAGACTAATCCCTCTTGTCGGATAAGATAACAATGGGTAGCAAAACTCTCGCTCAAATGTCTTATACGACTGCATTTCATGACTAGATTTGAACCCAAGACATTTGATTAAGGTTAAAGAAATCAAACATGTTTTCAAAATGAAACTTAATGTATGTTTGAATGTATCGTAAATTTGGTAAACTTATGATGGCATTGTAATTTTCTTGAAGCTCAAAAGTATAACTTCTATCAAAATTGTTGTGATTTATCCAAACATGCACTTTTTTTTTGGTACAAACATGCACTTGTTACTTTAGCCTTTAGGAACTTTAGTCAAATCCATCAATCACTAATTGTTTGATCTCATATTTATTTTAACAACACATTGTCAAAAAAAATTCATATTAATAACTAATAAATTGAAAATTTATATTAATTTGGTAATTCATTTTGAGATAATACCTAATTTTGGGCCTTATTTATCTCTTGGTCAATTTATTTATGCATTTATGGTCCACACACCAAACCTCCTGCATTGCATGACTGAAATCCCTTTGAAAACTTCTTCTCATCAGCTTAGGGTTCTCTTGGTCAGTCTGTTATGAACAATATGTTATAACACTAGTGGTCCACATATGTATCAAATTTAATTTAATTTTATTTCATGTAAAATAAAGGCTTAAATATGGTAGTCGTCCCTGCAAATATGCCTCGTTTAAGTTTTGGTCCCTGTAAAAAAAAAATTTGATTTTGGTCCCTGCAAAATTTTTTGTTTTTTAAAATAGTCCCTCCAGGGACTATTTTCAGAAACAAAAATTTTTGCAGGGACCTGCTTAAAAAACAAAATATTTTGCAGGGACAAAAAACTACAAAATGGGTCCAGTCATCATGTGCCACGTATACAAGTCATCACAAAAATGGGGTCAGGGACTATTTTAAAAAACAAAAATTTTGCAGGGACCAAAAACAAATTTTTTTTTTACAGGGACCAAAACTTAAACGAGCCATATTTACAGGGACGAGTGCAATATTTAAGACAAAAATAAAAAATATAGGTAGAAAAAGTAGATTGCTATATTTTACAAGGGCAAAGCATTGTTGTCACTGTTGTCGCACAACAGAGATAAAATGTTTCAGAAACGTCACGTCTTGCTAGGGCCAAAAGCATTAAAAGGAAGTAATTATGAATGAATGATTCACAGTTCAGACTCTTTAGGATAAAGATAAAGTTACACTGACACCACCTACTGACAACTTTCGTCACCACCCACCACCACCCCTTAACTTTCAAATATTGCTACTTTGGCCATCACCATTTCATTTTAATTTTAAACAAACCTCTCACACTCTTGTTATTACTTTTCTATATAAAGAATATATATATGTTGTTAGTCTACTTTAGATTCGTATTTTATACGTCCGGTCCAAATTTGAAATGGGCCACGAATGGCCTTACAAATATGTTTGCTCAATGATGGAGCAAGGATTATTATAAAGTCTGGACAAAAAAAAATTGCAACACATTTATAGAGGTTTACATAAGAAATTGCAAGTAAATAATCAAAAAATCTAAAGAAATTGTCAAATTTATGGAGGTTTATATAAGAAATTCAGAAGAATTTGCATAGAAAATTGCAAAAAATTTGGGCCGGAGCCCTGGCGCGTGCCCGGGGTCGCCGGGCGGTGAAACCGACATTGTGTTTGCTCATCGAGTTTAGGTTAAGATTTCGTAGTTTTCTTATGGGTAAACTAGGTTTGATAATTGTACTTTTTTCTTTTTAACATGAGAATATATGATTAGATAATTAAGTTTCGATAGATTGGTATTGTCTAGCCCAATTTTCATAGGGATGACCTGGTTTCAAATTTATTCAATTGAGGTCAATTTAATGAGTATGTTCTAAAAAATAAATGGCAAGTGTTAATATAATAATATGTACATCATACTTGACTTGATTTTGTATAACTTTGTCAAACTTAAATTAATCTAATGATTGCAATGATTTATTTTCAAAATTATACTATATTAACGATAGTTTGTAATAAAATTCGATAAAAACGTCATAATTAACTAAATTAACTAAACCACTTGCATTGCTTTAGGTTCGTCCGGATTCGTTATAGTAGATGTCATCGCCGTTGCGTTTATTTGTCCCTAAATTGGGTGTTCTTTTCAATTTTTTTGGTTTTCTTGTTTCTTGTCACAATTAACAAACATATTGGTCACACTGGCACTTCATGTTAGCGAAGCTACATTTTCAAGCAGTAGATTAACACACATTCAAAGTCCTTCCATTCAAAATCATTTAAAATCCATCATCCAAACATACCTTAATAAACCCGAAGATAAAGCTCATAGGGATTAAGGACCGTACATTGCACAAGTGGCATTACAATATATGTTTGTTCATTAAGTTTGGATTTGAGAACAACGTTTTTATTTGATTTTTTTTAACATGAGAATAATTTTGACAAAAAAATGAGGATAATTAGATAATTAAGTGCCAGTAGACTGGTAGCCCAGCTCAACTTTCACAAGATCCACTTTGACAATCTTTTAGTTGTACTTTATGTTATATATATAGATGCCATTATTTTTTCTTTATTTCATATTCATATACACAAAAGAGTGTTAAAGAAATATTTGTGTCAAACACTAAAAACTAATGTGACAATTTTGTAATTAAAACCAAAATAAGTTTCCAAGCCCTAATGAGCTAGAATATTTTTTTTTTCTTCTGAAATTACAAGACTAGGACTTTTTAGTCAAACTAAATTAAACACTAGTATAAATATGGAATAATTCAACCAAATTTATTTAATTCTGCATTGACCAGAAGGTGTAGTAGCTAGCAGCAACAAGAGCTTGATTATATTTTAATTGTTCGACAGAGGTAAAAATAATTAAATAAAGTAGCCCGGCTTGAATGCTGGGCAGACAAAGACTAGACTAGGGCTTGAATAGAAGAAGGGAAGGAAGTATGGTCACAATCTAGGTCACAAATTTTTTGTTTATCTCTCTTGACCGAACTGCCCTAAAGATGTGAAAGGACAAACTTGCATTCTCTCTCTCTCTCTGATGCTAAAACGACAGTGCGGTTCATTGCCATGTGGTCAGAGAGGCGTCAATCATAAAGCAATGGATTGCAAAATCATTTTGCATCGTTCTTTGTGTCTTAAACTTTGTCATTGTTCATTTCTTTTCAACAATGAGGAAGTTTTTTATTTTTTCCTCTAACCTAACACGTTAAAAAGAATACATGTAAAATTGTAGGGTTTTGTTAACTAGTGCCCCATGTAAAAAAACAAAAATGTTTATTTGAAAACAACAAATTTTTGACTTTTAAAAAGTTTAACATACCACTTTTTAACAATTTTGAATGCAAAATTTCTAATTTAATCTCCTAAACTAGTGTTCAGGGGGTACTAGTTAACCTTTCCCAAATTTTTTTTAGAAGTTACACTTGGTTATAAATTTTTTAGTACTATACTCCATCCGTTTTAAATTATAAGCAAAAAAAAAATCACACTTATCTAGAAAACTAAAACATAAAAATTTGGAGTATAGTTTTTTTGTGTTTTATTTGAAAAAAGTTTTATAGGAAGATGTAAAAACAATTTTCATTGGCTATTGGTTATGGAAAAAATGAAATAGAGAGAAAATTGAATGTAATTTGCATTTAATTTTATGAGAATAAACAAAAGTTTTTCTTGGAAAAGATATTTTTAAAAAAAACAAGATTAAATAGGATAAAAGTTTGTCTTTTTTCTTATATTTTAGGACAAAGAAAATGAGTTTTTTTTATATTATATTATGGAATGGAGGGCGTATGTTTTTAGGGCCTGAGTTAACAATATTCATATTTTTTATATTACATTCAAGCATATGTTAACATCTGCTTATAATTAAAATATTTGAGTCTCATTAAGCTCCTCATGGTATTTTCAGGTCTTTGATCATTTAACTCTGTTATGAGATTAATCGTCATGTTGACAATAAAACATTTATATTTTTTTCGCTAAGATTGATGTACCTTAAAAATAGAGGACACAAAGAATCGAATTCAAATTCCAAAGTATTTCTTTATAGATACAAATAGTTAATTATGTTGTCAACTCTCATGTTGATGGAAAACAATTTTTTTTTCTTCTTATAGGTTCCTCTACTTAAGATAATTTTATTTGCGGTGCTCAGTTACAATGTTGGTATAATGGTATCTCTCTCAACCAATATTCAAACCATAATTCACTATAATACTCCCTCCGTCTTACAATATTAGTCGTTAAAGGTTTGTTCGCGATTATTAAGAAAATAATTAATTTTAACGGCAAAATTAGTTGCACTTACTAAAATACCCTTATTAATTGTAGTTAGTGGAGTAGTTAAGTTGGATGGAATTCAATAAATAAAGGTATAATAGTGAAAATAAATAAATAAATGTTGCATTGGTATCGTAAAGTGACAATTATTTTGAGAAAAAGAAAAAAATATCTTAAAAAGACAATAATTGTGAGACGGAAAAAATATATTTTAATAGTTTAATCTCTTCCGTTAAACCCTACTTGATCAAGGTCGAAAAGACTGTTTTATTACTCCACCCGCTATTTACTATTCACCTATTCATGAATCATGAACTTGTGTTCTACATGTCTTTGACTCTATTATACTTATATTTTTAACTTTATTCTATTTACATGATACAATACTTTTTACTCTTTATTTTTTTCATTGACATGTCAATTCCAATGTCACGTGCTAAAGATATGAATTTGAAAAACATCCCTCGCATTTTTCTCTCTTCACTAATATTTTATCCCCTTTGTTCTCTACCTATGACAATGTTTCTTTCTATATGTTATGTTTCCAAATTCTATCTCTTTCTCATTCTTTCTCTCTCTAAAAAGTAAAGAATGATACCTTTGGCTCCCGCGAGAATCTCGCCTTATTATGCGTCGTCTTGTATTATAATACTAACATTACACGTTGCTAGCTTCAATTTTTGTTAATTTCTTACCTTTGTCTTTTCTATTTTTCAACGTATATTTCGCTGCTTTGTTCTTTATTCTCTTGTTAAATTAGCTTACTACTTTTTCAAAAAGAAATTCTTCTCTGTCTACATGTCTTTTAGCTCACTTCATCACATTAAACTAAATTTTTTTTTTGACAGAATCACATTAAACTAAAATTAATAACAATGGATTTTACTTTTAATTATTTTTACATATGTTGAAAAATAAAGTTTTTATAGATAAAAGTTTTGAACGTACTTTATCATAAATTTTTTATTTACAGTCAAAGCTAGCTAGGTACAATTTTTGTAACATGTTGCATCATAGTTGGATTAGAAAAATCATAAATTACCATAAAGTTATGAATGGTTGGAGTAGGTTATGATTTGATAGATATTTATGTAAGTTAGTAGTAATGGAAAGAAAAGATAATTATTCTTTATGTCTTTTACTAAAGCATTAGTACTCCTAAATATTCATGTCGTTATTATAAACGAAATGGCGTAAACCTCCAGCCCGGTGTTTACTTTGGAACTCATGCAAACATACTCCGTGTTTGATTCTGCGATAACGAAAAAATTGATTTTAAATAAATTGTTTTAATGAAATTGATTTTAAATAAATTGTTTTAATGAAATTGATTTTAAGTGATACTAATAACTATTTTGTAACTTGAGTTTCATTTTTGTGTCATTCAAAAATGAAATCAAATATATATTAATATTTTCCTAAAATTCGTTAAAAATAGGAGGATTAAACGTTGCACAATGTCATTGTTAGATAGTCCAATAAATGTATATACATGTTGTAATATTATATTGATGTCTCACATCCATGAAACTGAGATGTTACTTATCGTGAGGCAAATCAATTCTGAGGTGTATATAGCTCCATGCCTCCTTCATATATCCATGTCATTTATTTGGGACCGTCAATTAAAAAGACCCTTGTCATCATATATACCAGAATATGTTAAGCACCACCAATTAACCCATCTTGAAAATTACCATACAAAACTTTCTCAAACATATCTAAAGTTCAAAACCCTTTTTCAGTTAGCCCCTTTCCATTAATTTGATAAGTTTTACCTTTAAGGATACACATTTTTGGACCATTGACTACTCACACTAGCTAGGGGTTGTGTAGACCTTTGTTGAAATCTCTAAGTGATTAATCTCATTAAATAGAAATGAGCTAAATAAATGATATACAAAATATATGCTCTATTATTATTAAATGTCTTATATTTTTCTGAATAATTTTGCTTCGACATAGTTAATAGTCTTTAATATATGAATAAAGTAAGGGTAATGCACACCAGTGCCCTGCCTTCGGGGCACTGGTTAAAGTAATCATCTTTATTTAAGATAATGGGTTTAGTCTGTCGAGAAAGACGAGCACACAGAGTATTGACTTTTTGTATTTCATTCATGTGTATTAATATACGCTGTCTCCGTTCTAGAATGAATGACCTGTTAAAAAAAGGCTAGGCTAACAAGTGCTCTGAGGGTATTTGTTAAGGATTTAAAAGAGGAAATGATTTAGAAATTTTATGTAAAAAAAGTTCATTTTTAAAGTTTCAATATGTTGAATACACAATTTTCAAAGAAAAGTTTCTTCATTAGAGTTATAAACAAGTGCCCCAAAGGCACTTGTTAGCATTTCCCTAAAATAAATTGTCCCAAAATAAATGATTTATTTCATTTTTTAATATAATATTAAGACTAAATTACATTTGAGGTCTTTAAGTTATTTGATTATAACATATTGGTCCTTTAAGTTTGTTTCGTACCACCTGCATTCTTTAAATTATTAAGTGTAAAAAGTTAGTCCTTAAAATATTTTTGGTAACACTTAGGTCCTTTAAGTTATTTAATTGTGACTTTTTGGCCTTGAATAACTTATATTTTTATGATATGAAATCCTCTAAATTGTTACGATTAAATAACTTAATGACCTAATTGATACGGAAAAAACTTAAAGGACTAATTTGTTGCAATTAATTAACTTGAAGGAACAATTGTTACAACTAAATAACTTAAAGGACCTTTGGTATAATTTAGCAGAGTATTAATTACTCTATCCGTTTTTTTAATTATCTTTTGAGTACGGATTTTGGGTTTTTATTTAACTGTTATTTTAATAGTTTAAAGGTAACAATTTATCAATTATATCATTTATCAGTGAGACTTGCTCATTTTCAATAAAACTAATTAATGTTATACATTTGAAAATTCATTTTTTTTTAAACAAAGTTTGTTCTTTGTTATGTGCAAATTTAATCTTCCATGAAGTTTTGTTACCCATAATTAATTTTTTTTAATTATACACTTTAATTAATACTCCCTCTGTGTTTTTATACAAGACTATTTTACAAAAATCACGAGTATTAGGAAAAGTTGTTCGAGTAATAAATTTGTCACAAATATATATTTCTATTACGAAATTACCCTTTGTTTTTATAAAAATATTTAATGTTAACTTTTCATATTTTAAGGTATAATTGATAATATTAATAAGGGATGTATTTAGAAAAAGAGTAATAAATATATCTCAAAATTTGTAGATAGTCTTATATTTAGGGACTAAACTTTTTTGTAAAGTAATCTTATAAAAATAGACATATAGAATATTAATTTCATCATTTTCAATTCAATATGTTTCACAAATCCCATGATATTTGTCGAGGGTACTTGAAATTATTTTTCTTTTACATTTTGTTTAATATATGTGGAATGATCAAATTACTTATTCATTGTAGGATAGATACTTCATCCGTTTCTAAATATAAGCAAAAATCACTTTTTAGGTTCATTCATTTAATGATGTAACCACATACAATGAACCTAAAAAGTGATTTTTGCTTATATTTAAAAACGGAGGGAGTAGAGTATTACTATAAAAGTGATGTGTAGTTATGACTTATAGATATGTTTGATTTGTATTTTGAAGTCAAACTTTGTTATACTACTCCCTCTTTTCCTGAATGTAAGTCTTCTTTGTATTTTTCACATTTTTTAAGAAAAGTTGTCAATGTAATCAATGTGTCTGTTTTATATGTTAATATTACCAAATTGTCCTTTGTTTGTATGTGTATTTAATTTGATTTTTCATATTTCAAAACAAGTTTATATTATTAATTAGGGGTCTGTTTAGGTAAAAATAATAAGGGAAATGCTAACCGGTGCCCCCGGGGCATTGGTTAAGGATATGAAAAAGGAAATTATATAGTAATTAATGCATTGAAATTGTGTAATTAATTTATAATAAAGTCAAAAACAATTTCCTTTTATGGTAATAATTCCCTTTTATGGTATGCTTAACCAGTGCCCCGGGGGCACCGGTTAGCAGGACCCAAATAATAAATACATTTAGTAATTTGAAATGGGGTTTAGGACAAAAATTTAGTCAAATAAAAGCTTAGATATATAGACAATGAGAGTAATAAATTTCTTAACCAATTCACTTAAAATACTTGATAGAAAATGGAAAGAAGAAATAGTAAAGAATTGTGCATTAAAAATGTGTCTGACAGCAATATACTGAACATTAAATTGATTGCATGAAAATTCGATGCTAAACAGTGTCATCTACAGAGCTAACATGGACCCTCCACACTGCAACTTTTTCATGCAAACAATGTCTCGAGCTACTCAAAAAACAAACAAAAATTTAATAAAACGACGACGCATAATAACAATAAGATAATTTTATGGATGAAAACAAGGTCCTTCAAACCAGGCATCACCTCAGTGGTCGTTTTCTACCTTCTCAATACGGCAGCATAGTTGTAGGAACTTTGCAGGTTTCATCAGATCTGACGGCTGACATAAACCTTCATTCATTCATTCAATTGTCGTCCACGACATTGACATGACACGTGTTTCTTATACTCTTGTAACGAGGTTTGAAATGAATCATAGTGTAATGATGAATAAATTATTTGAAGTGTTTGTGTATGTGTATGAGATTTATGTATTATGCGTGTCTAGCTGTGTACCTAGCTATGTCTGTAACTTAACACAGTACTAGTACTACTCCTTCATCAATGGAGTATATAGCTTTACTTTACTTTACTAGACTTTGGACGAGTGTATATGTATACATTTTCTTTAATTTTCTTCAAGGATTTCTCTTATTACTACTATTAAACTAGCCTGTTTCCTTTAAAGGGTTGTTCTCTACCTCCTTCAGTTACTACTATTATTTTGACTCTTATGTGTCATCTGCTGTAAATTACGTACTCCTAGTATACCTATGCTATTTAATTGTTCTCAAACTACCTATATAATTTTTCAAACCTAACTCTTTTGATAAAGGGTATGTTAGGGCAAAAGTTGAAAAGTTAAAATTGGAATTAAAACATAATTTTTTTGGGTAAAATACAACATATTGGATTTAGTGTTTGTAAAATTAAAATTTGACCAAATTTATAAAATAAAACAAATTTCTAATTAATATTTAGTTTTTCAATTAACATAATACGAGTAAAATTTTGAGGTAAAAAATAATAAGTTATAAACTCAAACGTTGATTAAAGTAACTTATGAAAAAAATACTAAACTAGGAGGAAAAAAACACGCTTATCATTTGAGTCATAAAAACTTATCATTTATAATGAGCCCATATGAATCGAGCTCGATGTAAAGTCTTGAGTTTATAGTGCTCACATACCCTGCAAATCAACCACTTGCGCTTAATACGTAGCTTTAGGATTATTTTGTATAAACTAAACGTTAAATTAGGTAGTTCATGTATTTTAAATAGTCTTAAATTGTCGTTATAAACTCTTGAGTTTATAGTGCTCATACACCCTGCAGATCAACCACTTGCACTTAATAATAACTTTAGGATTGTTTTGTATAAACTAAAACTTAAATTTAGATGATTCATGTATTTTAAGTAGAGACTTAAGTTGTCGTACTCACCCATTAACATTATCTTTTCATTAATTCAAATGTGAGATAATTGATGAGATAAAAGTATAATTAACAAAGAGAAAGTTATTAAACGTAAAACGAATATTTTAAAAAAAAGAAAAAAAGAATGTTTATTTTGGTCAAAGTGGTTGGTTTTAGTTTTGTTTTTTTAAATAAACGAATGATTACTATATTATTATAAGTTGAAGGTACATTTCTGAAAGGTAGGGTCCTAGTACAGAAGTGACGCTGCCAAATTGAAACACTTGCATGGCAAGTTTTTCAAAAGTGAAAAAGTGTGACAGATGAAAATGAGACTACGTCAAAAAAGAAATGAAACAAAATGTTCCCAACTTTTTTTTCTGCGCAATTACTTTTTCTCTTTTTCTTTTAAGTTTTAGGATGAGATTAAGATATATATAAAAATATTGCTTTACGCTGTGTGAATTTGGTTTATTTTTATATATTATCAGTATATATTGTTGAATATATGCACAAGTTGATGATTAGCTAAGTTGATTTTTAGCTCATTATTACTAAAGCTAACTTCCAAAGGGATGTAGACTGGATATAGAACGTTCAACATAATCAATCATTGTTTAACATATTTATGAAGTTATATATAATGCACCAAAATCAAATGATGAGATAACTTTGTTGTAAAGAAGTGAGGAAACAAAGAAAACTATATATATGTGTGTTCAATGTCCACCTTTGTCTATGAAAATTTAGAGGAATGTCGTTTCCTTTCCTTTTAAGTAAACAAGTTTCACCTATAAAATTCATGGAAATTTGCATGGATATCTAATAATAAATGTCTTAAAGCATGAGTTGTGGGACTTGCGTGTAGAGATTAATTAAAGTTTGGAATAATTAACTTAACAAATCATGCTAAGATTTTTGGTAGAATTTAATATCTGGATTTGGTAATGGTAAATATCGATATTTGGTGAAGTCTACAATATGGATCATGGAGTGTATAAGTGTATTAGTTCAACCTCATCATATTTGTTAGAATTAAGCACAAATTCTACCGATGAATTTTTATTGAGACACGGGTTGAGACAATGAGATCACTTATCCCCTTTTATGTTTCTTTTAGCTGCTGAAAGATTGAATTCTCTATTTAGTGCTTCAATGAGTGTTGCTCATTTTAAAGGCTTCTTGGTGGGAGACAATAATTTTAGAGTGATTCATCTTGTTGGAGTACAAAACTACTATGAATGAAATATCATAGATTATCAGATAAATAAGAGTAACATTCATATCTTTTGTGACAATACTTATGCTATATGTTTCACAAAGAATCCTATTTTATACTCTGATGCCAAAAATATTAAAATTAAACATTATTTCATTAGAGACCAAAGGGAATATTGAACATTGTTTCATTAGAGATTATGTATAAAAAGGTATTATTAATATTACATTTATAAAAAAATGATGTCCAAACACATACTTTGACAACATACAAACACCATGGGAAATTTTGATATTTTTTAATTTAAATTAGAAGGGCGACTCATCGTTTCCCTATTTTTCTTCTCGCCGTTTCACCTGTATATGTGTTTTATTTAGTGTCAAGTTATCACTGCCGTAAATTTATTGATACTGACCATCAATGGTTATACATTTTTACAAAACCCCTTGGTGTAGATGGATTTGAATTTATAAAGAAAAACGATTTAAACATTCACTATGTAAAGGAATTAATTTAAAAAGGTATGCTAGTTTCAGTTACCAGATGCATAAAATACGTATACACTATAACACTAGAAGATGAAAACCTACGGTCAATGATGCACGAAAAAGATGTAAACTTATGGTCAATGATGGACGAAATCGTCAAGTGCACCAAATTGTAATATGTGATAAAGTAGTAAGTTTATCGTCTCCACAGTGATTCACGTTCAACTTAGCAACTAACAAAACTTATTTAGAGTGTATATAGAAAAGAGATGTAAATAGGGTTGTAGGGTTTGACTACCCTGCCCAATGGAAGATTAGGTTTGTGATTTAGAGGTTTAACGACGATTAGAAAATCCTTGAATCTCCCTTCGTCTTTATTGGAATTAACTTAGTAAAACATTAGTTATGTGGTGTCTACTTATGATTTAAGAAACTGGTTTTTAGAACTCCTTATTAACCATAATGACAACATGTGTCGTAAGTTAACATAGTTAACGTTACGGTGTTATCGGAAGGAAGAATTAGAAATCATGTGGATTCATACTTAATTTTACGAACTATAATTAATAATTAACCAATCGAGAGGTTTAATTGCACATGGCAACATACATCATAATAAAACAATAGAAAAACATACTCTAAAGAGAACAAGAGGAGGATGGAGATCCTCTGCCCTGGACTCTAATGTTTGACCCTTGCCTTGAACCGTTAGCTTTCTGAATGAATAAGAATGTGTGCAAGGGTCTCTATTTATAACGTATGATTACTTAGGATTTAAGAGAAGAAAACTGAGATTTTTGCACCAACCAGTTTGAGAAACAAGCAAAGGGCAACTTTTGCCCACAAAAAAGCGCAACAACACATACAAAGGGTGTAGGAAGCGCATAGCCTGTGCACATGATGTGCATGAGGCAGCCCCTGTGTGTGAATTCTTGTGTTTTCGTCCCTTTTTCGATAGTTCTTCCCTTTTGGAAACTCCTAGGAACTTCAAATGAATTTTCTTCATCTTTTATTGTCTTCAAAAACCTTCTAAGAACCATTGTTCTTCAAACTTCATATCCTTGATCCTTCATGTAATGTCTTGATTTGTTGTTTTACATGATTTCTCAATACAAAACACTCAAAACACATATGGAGTTGCATGATTTAGTATAAAAGTGAATTACAACAACTCGAGTGAAAACAATACAATATGTTTCTCAAACCATTGACAACTCTTCTAACTCTCATGTTATTTGTCTACAAATGCAAAGAAAGGTACTAAAAACATAGCCAAAATTATCATATTATGCTCTGTCATCACAAACCCCAAACTTAAATTGTTGTTTGTCCTCAAGCAACACAATAGAAAGAAGTTACAATTTACATGAATTTAAAGAATAAGAACATACCTTCCAGAGATTTTGCTCAGATTGTTACTCTTCCCACCATTAGACTTAAAAATCTTACCACTTCAATGCAAGCGGAATCGACTTAAAGAAGATACTTTTACTTTAACCCACATACAATTCCAAGATACACATATGTATCTCCTAAAGCCAGCGGCGATGGTCACGACATTTGCCACACTCCAGTCGTCATGTGATTGCACCTTGCTATGAGATTGAAGCAATTCTATACAGACATTCAAGTTATATATCATCATACACACACATATAAAGGTATTTTCAAGGATATGGATGAGGTTAAGGTGGGATATATTTGAAAAAGTAGGCTAACAAACACTTTGAAGTTAGTTCCTAAGGATTCCCTAATTGAAATACTTTGAAAACTTTCATCAACCATACATGTAACTTCATTTACAATTAGTGTCACAACCAATGATATGAGGTACTAGGTTTCAATTTTGAGCCAGTTCAAAGAATATTGGTCATTAGTATAACTAGTTATTCTTTCTTTTTTTTCTTTTATTTTTTTTTAATTTACTTTTTTTATCTTGATTATGATTTTTTTTTTGTACACCATCATTTTGATATTTTATCTACATTTTTATTTCTTTGATAACTAAGTTCTACTAGTACCACACCCTAAATTGCTAATTGCAAAGATCAACCTCAAACTTAATTTCAAACCATGACAAGTATTTTACTACCCTATTGATGGTCAGATATGGCAAGTGTACCAAATCGTTTACCAAATAATAAAGTGATAAGTAGAGTATCGTATCCACATGGATTGTCATTTCGTCCAAACAATTCTCGTTACTTATTTTTTGTAAGTTGACGATATAAAAGTTAAGGGTTTAAAAGTTGCAATTTTTATCTGCTAGCAACAGAGCAAGTTTACCTGTTTTTGGTTGCAGAAAAGTAAACAGCGGTTAGGATTCTTCTAATCCCCTCTGTTTATATTGTTGGATATTAAATAACAATAATGTCGTGTTTATTTATCTTAGGTAGACTATACAAGTGATGAGGCCATTGAGACGTTTCTAACCTAGTCAGTTGTCAAGTTGCACCTGCTAATCGCACAATGATCCTTACGTGCGGGGTCTTACTCTCCCTGTTGATTATAGGTCTATCCCTTCGATGGCTAACTGCACATGCTAATCGCACAATGATCCTTTCATGCGGGATCTTGTTAATTCAAAGGTAATTTAAGCATAGACTTAAATTAGTGTTCCAGTTTTTCCCAAGGCAATGAAGGCCAAGGTTCCATTAGGTTAGCTCCTCTATGAATCTTAGGACACTCATAGCACACCCTCTCTCGCACTAAGTAGTTCTACAAACGGGCAACCCTATCTTGTCTACCTTACCAAGTGTCTAAGAGGATCGTTCTATCTAGGTTTTTTCCCCGAAGTCGCTTGTTTCCTTAATTGATAACCAATTACATTCTAGGTTCAGCAGAGTTACTACTCAATCTTAGTAATGTCACCTCCTAAGTACATACTACTAGGGTCAACTTGCTTTCGGTATCTTTCGCTAGTTACTAACTAATTACTTCCTAGACAGATAGTTACTAGTATAATGCTATAAATATCAAGATATAAGTAGCAAGATAGTAATAACAATGTTAGACCCTGTCACAACCTAAGTACGTAACCTAGGGTTATGCTCCTTTGAAATAAATAACTAGATAAAACTTAATAACGAACAAAAAATAAATAAAATATAAACGACATTCTATTAAATAAATATCCAACAAAAATAAACAGAGGTTCATCTTAGAACTCTAACCTAAAAAGAATTAGTTACAAATGGTAACTAAAAACAAATTACTAAAGATAAAAACATACCCTAGAAAATCAAGTAGAAGATAGAAACTCTCCCGAAGCTCCAAAGTTGCATTCCTCCTGAACTGCCACAGTTCTGAACGAGAAATTCTGAATGAGGAAGGATATTATTTATAGTGAGAGTTTCTACATGGGTCTAGGCTAAAAGTGAGGGCTTTACCCATAATAAAAAGCGGAAAAAGACGCCTGCGCTCTAGATTTTTGCATGCACGGGGCGCATGGGAAATGCTCTAGACGTAGGGAGTGTGCCTCAAAAAATGCCCTAGGCGCGTCAAAAATGTTCTAGGCGCATGGTATGTGAATTTCATAGCCTAGGAATTTTTCCCTTGAGCTTGGCGCATATCATTTGATCATGGGCCCAAATTCTCCGATTTTCCGACGTTTTAGGTCTTCGTCTACAAATAAATTGCCTTGGAACTATAGAAAAAATTCCTCCCTCTTGTAAGTCTCTTGAGGCCTCTTGAATCTTCATTCTTAGTTTTCCTAAGTCTTCACAATTCTTCAGATGTTCTTGATTTGCCGATTTGCATGATTTCTTCGTGAATTACTCCAAAAACACCCTAAAATTGTTATGTTTCGGAAAAACTAGAATTAGAGACTCAAATACAGAAAACATTATAAAAGTCCTGAAATCATAGGCAATTGTTTTAATACTCCTCCTTTGTGCTGCTAAATCCTACTAAAAAAGATGCAAAGAATAACGTAAGATGACTTGTCATCACAACCCCAAACTTAAATTGTTGCTTGTCCTTAAGTAAAGAAAGAAAAACATAATTTATTCTTTGCATTTTTTTCCCAGGAAAAACAACCTTTTCGGGAGTTGTGCTTATGAATCATTCATCACATTTATAGTAAAGCAGCAACTATCTTACCACAGTACATTCAAGCGGGTCCAGATTGGTGAAAGGAACCTATATTCTCAGCATACCCTTTTCTATGATACACGTATGTATCCCCTAAAGACATGGTCACGAGATTTTCCCACTCCAGTCGTCGCATTAATATACCTTCCTATGAATTTGAAACAATTCTAAACAGACAGTCAAGTTAAAGTTATTCACACACTTAGATGACTTTGAGGGTTATAACTTCGCTTAGGTTAAAAGGGGATATAATTTGGGAAAGTAGGCTAACAAAAGAACTCGGAGTTAGTTCACTAACCTAAGGATTCCTTCTAAACATTAATGCACTGCCATTCTTCCTTCCTTGATTCAAACAAGACAGATAAATGAATAGAACTATTTGTCTTTTTATTTTTGACAGAATCATATCTTTTTTTTTTGGAGAGACCATTTTTTTGTCTCTTGATCTTTTTTTCCTTCTATTTTTTTGTGTGTAGATCCATGGTCATCTACATTTCTTTTTCATTTTTTTTCTTGCAAATGTGTTCTATTGTTACCCCATCTCAAACTTAAAATGTTGCTAATTCCAAAGAGTAACCACAAACTTAGTTTCAAAGCATGTGCAGTCATAATAATACCTATTTAACTGCAAGTGAAATCAAACAGGTTGCATTTAAAGTGTAAGACTGTGACATGATTCGTCACTAATAAAGAAAGAAGTTTTTCATCTTGGGGCTCAAAGTGGCTTCACAAAGGTTAATAAGATTATAACATGGTGGCTTGAAAGGCTCAAGGTACCAAAGAAAAATTGCCTCTTGTGTAATATAACTTAACCGATCGTCCGTAGAGAAAGGCCGCAAATACAAGCAAAAATAACATTCATATGGAACA
>Ga0228710_1005220_pt1 | contig 20223 bp, 23 predicted proteins | sample MedpolnodulmetaG_FD_177995 | JGI IMG/M metagenome (GOLD analysis project Ga0228710, IMG submission 177995) | Root nodule microbial communities from Medicago polymorpha collected in Santa Monica, California, United States - pink nodules | ecosystem: Host-associated > Plants > Roots > Nodule... | reverse complement strand
TAACGGAAGTGCTAACTTTGAAAATCCTTCTATAAACCTGCGGTAATAACCTGCCAAACCCAAAAAGCTTCTAACTTCGGTAACCGACTTAGGAGTCTCCCATTGTGATACTGCATCAACTTTAGACAGATCCACAGTAATACCACTACCAGAAATAACATGGCCAAGAAAACTCACCTCATTCAACCAGAATTCACACTTGGACAACTTGGCGTATAACTTTTTCTCTTTCAACACTTGCAAGACAATCTTCAAATGTTCAGCATGTTCCTCTTCGGACTTAGAGTATATCAAAATATCATCAATGAACACAACAACAAAGCGATCCAAATAAGCATGAAAAATATGATTCATGTACTCCATAAACACACCCGGCACATTAGTAACACCGAAAGGCATCACTAAATACTCATAATGTCCGTAACGTGTCCTAAAGGCCGTCTTTAGCTAGGGGTGCTTCGTCATTTAAAAGTGGTGCCTTCTCAGCTTCATCCTCTCTCTTGGGCCTTCGTAGAGGCGTACCAGTTCTAGGTGAGTACAATGGTCAGCGGTATAACATGCGCCTCTTTTTTTACTTCATCAAAGTTTGTCGTGTGGACGGGATTATAGCCCATGGTTGGGTGATACTCTATCAGAAAACTAGATTTTTTTAAGACTACACGGACTTTCTTGGGAATTGGGAGCATAAGTATATGTTGCTCTGTCCTGTGAGCCGGCGTGTGAACGAAAGCATATGTTGTGTCCCCTTAGGCTTTCCGGATGAGATCGAATTGGACAATTTAAGGTCGGGCGTTGTGCCTTTGGAGGGGATGGTTCATAGGCCTCTCTTTCCCCATTTTTGGTGTAGGGAGCATTTTGATAAATCGACCGCTGCTTGTTCATTTGCGGAGGGATACCTTACTTTTCCTAGGAGGTGGTTGAAGTCCTCCTTAGAGGATTTTATTGCCCGTTTTGAATTGGAGCGGATGCCGGATCCGAAGTATCTAGAGGACCTCTCGAATGGGGTTCCCAAACCTAGATTTGTGGATACCCATTTGGTTCTTCAAGTGCGGGATGCTGCCCACCGCCGTGAGATTCTTGGTGAGGGGACAGTTTTTCGGGATCCTTTCTTTTACTTTTTGCCACTTGTTTGTTTTATTGTTTTCCTTGTGTTGTCAGCTTACTCTCGTTTTCTTTTGTTTCCTATTTTTCGCATACTCCATGTCTTCTCTTGACGTTGTGAAGAATTTCAAACGGAGTTGCATTCGTCCCTATGTCTCGGGTGGTTCAGCAAATGCTCTGTCTCCTGGCAGGGTTATTGTTCATACACATCCCACATTGATGACGTAGCGCGTTCCATGTAACAACCTGTTTTTAGCTAGGATTAATTTATTTATTATTTATATGTCTTTATTTGCTTATGTGTGTATTTGATTTGGGGTTAGTGGATTTTTAGCCTATAAGGGTATTTTGGTCATTTGGTGAGTAAGGGTAAATTAGTAATTTTATTGAGAAGATTATTTTTAGTGCTTTAGTGAGAATGGTTATTTTTACTAAGTTAGAGGTGACTAGTGGTAATTATTTTGAGATGGTAAAATAATGAGGTGTTGTAATGAGTTAAGTGTGTAGTAACTGTCTAGAATTAAGTCACAAGAGTTTTGAGGCCCAATTAGAATAGAGTTACCCTAGCCTATTGTTGTGGCATAAATAGATAACTCATGAGAGGAAATTAGGGTTTTTGTCATTCATTTCATTTCTCACAAAAGGAGGCTAGAGATATAAAGATATATATATATATATATATATATAGAGAGAGAGAGAGAGAGAGAGTTGATAACCATGTGATAGGAAGTAAGAACTCTTTTTGGTTCATGTGAATCTTGGCTTAGTGTGTTAACAAGCATTTTGAAGGAGGAGAGAAGGCCCATTTTGAAGATAGCGAAGAGGAAGCTAGGAATCAAAGGGTAGAGTGAATATTTGCTTAGCTTTTGAAGAAAAGAGGTAAGGGGAATAGATTTATTCATATAATCACTTATAATTAAGTTTTAGTTTATGGGTCAAAATTGATTTTGTGCATTGATGATTTTATATGATGAAATTTGTGCTCTTATTTGATGTGTAATATTGGATATGTTGTATTTTATGGAATTGAAGTGTTTATATGCTCATGTTCATGTTTCGGGTTTAAAATAAGTTGTTTTGATGATTTTTGCTTAAATATGTGAAAACCATGGATTTTGTGAAGGATTATTGTTCAAACATGTTTCAAATCACTCAATATATAATTGTTTATGTTTGTATCTTGTTGAATTGTTGGTGTTGTTTGTGAAATTTGGATGAAATTGGGAAAATATGTTTTTAGAGTAAAATGAGTTTAATGTTGAATTTGTGATGAAACGATGTTATGATTTCGTGTTTGTAAGTGTTTTGATTGCATTTTGATGTATGTTAACTAATAACAAAGTTTGTGTAACGATTTTGGGTCAATGGGGATAAAAACCGGGGTTTTTGGGAAGATTTTGTGTGAGTTCCCGAGAGGAACCCAAAAATTTCGCTTCCATGTACTGGTGTGACTCGCCTGGCGAGCTAGCCTGCTCCATGGTGAGTTGCTCAGGACAGAACCCATGATTTTGGGCATCTCGAGCAATTGGGGGGTTATTCTGGACACCCCTATGTGTTCCTTTTAATGTGTTTGACTACTGTTTTGCTTTCTAAACCTATTGAAACATATTTTACTTTGTGCAAGATTGATTTTTGAGAACCGAAATGAACTTGGTTTGAAAATGATACAAACTTAAAATTTTCTGGAAACTCGTTTCTCTTGAGTTAAATGAAGAGGATAGGATTTGATTTCTGTAATAATGAACTTAGAAAGATTATGTAAGGTATAGGTGAGTTTATAACTTGGTTTTATCTTGAAAATGATTTAGCTTTGAAAAATGATGAAATGAGACGAACTTAATGAATTGTTGGAAATAACAGGAATTGAGGAATAATGATAACATGATTGCATTGATGTGATGTTATGAAATGTGTGAACAAGATTTGTTGATGAATTCGAGTATGAATGCTTTATTTTAATGAAGTACTTGAAAATAGGTGTTTTTATCAAAATAGTCGAACCTTGTTAAAATGAGTTTTCCTAATCAGATAACTTGTAAATGGCCTCGTATTAATGACAATATGATGAAATAAGAATGAAACAATGATTGTTGGATGTTTGATATGTTGGTTATCAAAATATGATTGTTTGTCGTCTTTTATGCGAATTGTGTTTTGTGAAATGATGTTGTTCCTTGTGGTGATAAATGTTGTTGATGATTCCTTGGGTGATTATAACTTGATGAATATGATGATGACTCTTTGTGGTTTGTGACTTGTTGATTGTATGTATGAAAATACTTGATAATGCAAATGTTGGTGAAGAACATAATTCGTGGTGATTATTATGTTAATTTTTTAAGATATTTGATGGTGTAAATTATATAATATAGTTTTGGTGATTTGTGAATTGTCGATTCTTTACTTGAAGTCCATGCATTCATAGTCATTTGAGTCTTTTGGTGAACTATGTAATTCGTGGATTCATATGGTAAAATTATCTCAGGAATCCAATTGGTACCACATGTATCTAGAAGATTTTAGAACATTGCATGCATTTGAGATTGGTGAAATGTGTCATACTTGACTATGTGATTTGGTGATTATGTGCATTGGTGAAATTTGGTGATTTATGTGATTGGTGAATAATGTCAATTTGTATGGAGATGTGTACATGATGACGTTTGTTATTTTTGATGATGCTTGGACACTTGATGAATTTAATTGTTGATGATTACCTTGCCTATACTTTTGAAATGATGAATTGTGTTGTTGAGTTGATTAGGCAAGACTTGATGCGATCTATATGATTGATGTGAATTAGATGGATTATATGCAATATGTGAAATACATGTTTTATGTAAAATGAGTAAAGTTGCATGCATGATTATACTTTTTACATGATGAAGTTAGTGTAGTTTGATGATTAAGCTAAACAAGGAATGAGGTGAGAAATTCTTGTACTGATTGATGTTGTTAAGTGATGAGCTTTTGATGATGATTTTATTAAAGAATGAATATGCTTGATATGCTAAATAGAAATATGATAAAATGATTTGTATTGAATTGAAGATAATATTCATGCGGAGTTAGTAATTCTAGGAATGATACGTATGTATGTATGTATGTAATACTTGAAATCATTGAATGCTTTTATTTGATTATACTTGTTATGTGGAATATTATCTAACCCTTAGTGGTCGTTTGGTTCACTGCCTACCTATTTGTATGAATGGGTAGACGACGTGCAGGAATGATCTTCTTTGTGCTTGTGAGTTGCTCGAAGACTAGTTTTGGAGTTACCTCGCTTATTTCTTTAGAGTCTTAGTTATGGCTCTGATTAGGGTGTTAGATTTATATTTCAGTTATGTCTTGTTGAGACTTGTTGCTCATTTATGTATGAGATTTGAGATTTTATTTGGTGATGTATTATGAGATTGAGACATGGTTGTTGAGTTTTTTATATGTTTTTGAGATAATGTTGTGTGATTGTCTTCCGTTGCAAATTTTTATGAAAACCAAATATGCATGTTTTTGAGAAATGAAGGCGTAAAATCTAAACTCTTTTGAAATAATTATTTATTTGCATGATTTATTGCTTTGAGGGGCTTAGGGTGTTACAAAGTGCTATCAGAGCCATGTCGGTCTAGTCCGGACCAAAACCGAGTGATTTTTCCTGTCGTATGCGAATGGTATGAGAATACCTTCGATACTTGTTGTGTTGTTCTGTTCTTTTAGGTGGGTGTAAGCGAAGTGCGGGAGAAGCAGGATGCTTCAAGTGTAGTCGATCAGGACAAGTAGAGGTGTCTTTGGATGGTGAAGCTTGTGTGTTTATGATGTTTGCTTCTTTGAAGGAAGGTGTTGAGATAGGAGTTTGCGATTTGCCAGTAGTGCGAGAGTTTCCAGAAGTTTTTCCGGACGACATCACCGACTTACTGCCAGAGAGAGGTGGAGTTTAGGAATGATTTGGTACCAAGAACGAGTCATATTTCGACGACACCTTCTCGGATGTCCGCGTCGGAATCGGGTGAGCTGAAGAAGCAGTTAGAAGAGTTGTTGGAGAAGCAGTTTATAAGGCATGTCGTTGCGCCGTGGGGAGCACCAATGTTGTTGGTTAAGAAGAAAGATGGTGGTATGAGGTTGTGTGTGGATTATCGGCAGTTGAATAAGGTAGCGATTAAGAATCAGCATCCTCTCCCAAAGATTGACGACTTGATGGATCAATTGGTTGGTGCGGAAGTGTTTAGTAAGATTGATTTAAGATCTGGATATCACTAGATATGAGCGCCAGTGAAGGATATTTCTAAGAATGCATTTCAAACGAGGTATGGACACTATGTTGAGATTAAGTTTTGCTTATCATCCTCAGACTAATGGTCGGACTGAGAGGACTATTCAATCTTTGGAAGATTTGTTGAGAGCTCGTGTTTTCGAAAAAGGTGTAAGTTGGGTCGGATGTTTACCGTTGATTGAGTTTACTTACAACAACAGTTTCCATTCTAGTATTGGTATGGCACCGATTGAGGCTTTGTATCGGAAGAGGTGTAGGACTCTGTTGTGTTGGTATGAGCCAGGAGAGAGTGCTATGTTAGGAGCTGAAGTTGTGCAAGAGACTACGGAAAAGGTTAAGATGATTCAAGAGAAGATGAAAGCATCTCAGAGTAGGCAGAAGAGTTATCATGATAAGAGGAGGAAGGATATTGAGCTTCAAGTAGGAGATCATGTGTTTTTGAGAGTGAATCCTGTAAGCGGTGTTGGATGTAATGGCCCGTTTTTTGCTAGAATTGTTTTAATTATTTATTATGTGTGTTTTATGCGCTTGTGTGTGATTATTTGCCTTTGTGTGTATTTTATTCGGGATTAGTGGATTTTTAGCCTAGAAGGGTATTTTAGTGATTTTTAAACTCAGGGGTATTTTGGTCATTTTATGAGCAAGGGTAAATTAGTCATTTTATTAGAAAGTTATTTTTGGTGTTTTGGTGAGAATAGTTATTTTTACGAAGTTACTAGTGACATGGGGTAATTATTTAGATACGGTAATTATTCGTTATTTCGACAGTTTGAGTGAGTAGTAACTTTGGAGAATTAGTTGGTAAGAATATTAAGCCCATTAAGACAAGAAGAAATCACGCCCAATTGGAGGTGGCTATATAAACATAACACTAAGAGGAAAACTAGGTTTTCTACTCATTTCAGTCACCTCACAAATATTTTGAGAGACAGGTAGAGAGAGAAAATAGATCAAGAGAAGAGAAGAGAAGAATTAGCGAGAGAGAGAGCTTGGGTTGAAGAGCTAGGAGCTAAAGTGAAGCCAAGGTTAGGATTCTAGAAGAACTAGAGGTAAGGGGGATGATTTCCTTTCATCAATTAAGCTATAATTTCAATATGTGATTATGGGTCATTAGTGATTATTGGTGAATTGTGATTTTGATCAATTTATATGTTGATTTTCGTGCTCATATTTATGTGGTAAATTTGGGTATGTGAAATTGTTCTTAAACTTGTTGATTATGCTTAAACTTCATGATGATTATGTGTTAAAGTGATTATGTTGAACTTTTGGTAAAAATGATGAAAAGTGATGTTGTTGATTGTTGATGAACTCATGAATTTATGCTTAGATTGTTGTTGAGTTATGTTGTTGATGCTAATCCTTGCATTGGGTGTTGAAATAAGTGTTGCTGTGATTAAGTTGTTGTGTTTTTCATGACTTTTGTGAAAATGGGTTGAAAATGAAGAAGTTTGATTTTGTTGAGTAAAATTAAATTGATTATGGTGGGATTAATGAATAAGTGATTAGGTGACATTAGTATGATGATTTGGGTGTGTTTGAGATTGATTTTGAACCTTAGAAGGGATTAAAATGGTGGAAAACGCACTTTTGGAAATCAGATTTTTGGACCTGTTGTTGTCACAATCGTGTCGCGATTTTGTAAGCGTGTCACGATTTTGTAACTATGTCATGATTTTGCTGGCATAATTTTCATTGTTTCTGGTCATAAAACCGTGACACGATTGCAAAACCGTAACACGATTTTCTGTGAACCATTTTCTTCGTAATTCACTATTTTTCACCCCTTTCCGTTCCAAACTGGGTTTTGGTGTAGGCATGAAAGTTGTAGGTATGGGTGTTAGGGTTCTAATGTATTTGGTTTGACTTTAAAATGAATTTTAGATTTTGAGTTATGGTGAAAATACTACAAGTAGGTCTTGATGCATTTTTACGAAAATTCAGCATAACTATTTTTAAGTGAACGCATAAGTTGTGGTTTGGTCTCAAACACCTAAACCTAATGTTTTGATGTATAATTGGACTTTTACGGGTTCTTAAGCCTAGGCATTCATAAGGAATGAATTTCGTTTTGAAACGAGTTAAAAATGAGACGAACTTAGGTGAATTTCAGAAATAATCAGAATTGGCCTATTATACGTATATGTATATTCTACTGCACTCATATATGATTGTGTATATACTTGATTGAGGTGTTTGAACTTGATTACTTTGATTTTCGTGGAATAATCGGAAAATGCTAATTTTTGCAAACATAAACGAACTTTGTCAAATTAATACACTATGCTCGGATAACTTGTAAGAGACTTTGAATTCATGTTAATATGATAGAATGTGAATGAATTGATATCGATTGTGTGTTTAATATGATGAATGTCATGATGTGGATAGTTGTCCGTCTTTAGGTGAAATGTTACTTTGAAATATTAGTGTTTCTTTGTGATAGTTGTTAATGATGATTCTTTGGTGATTTCGTGATGACTCTTGTTGAATATGACTTGTGAATTATGAGGTGAAGGTGTTTCTTTTGGTGATGACTATTTGATGAATGTTTGGTGATAAACATGATTATGTTTTGGTATTGATTATGACGGTGATGAATTATGTTGATAAATTGTTATAAGCAAAATGACAACAATATTGATGATGAATACATGTATGAAAAATGAAGACGAAAATGAAGGCGATTTTGTTGTTGAACATGTGCATTGTCGAGTCATATGTTCATGCATCATAAGTGTCAAGTAGGATGTTATATCCATTGAAGACGATTAGGATATTTATATCCAATGAAGATGATTATGATATTTATATCCAAAGAAGACGACCTAAACTCTTTGTATTCAAAATGACAAAGATTATGATACATTTGTATCTGAGGTGATTGCCTCAGTGTTGACCGGTAACACATGCATATAGAGTCATGTCTAGGCGCATAACATACATTTGATGATTGGTTGAATGTATCACATTTGACTATGTGTTCGGTGATTATGTGAATTGGTGAAACTTGGTGAATTGTGTACTTGGTGAAATTTGGTGGACTTGTGAAGATGTGAACATGATGATGTTTGATACTTTTGGTGATACTAGTACACTTGGTGATTTTAATTTATGATGTTTATTTTGGTGAAAATAATGAAGTGAGAATTATATGTATGTGATTTGATGATTTCCTTGCTTATACTTTTGAAATGATGAATTATATTTGTTGAGTTGATTAGGCTAAATGGGGAATGAGGTGAGTAATTCTTATATTGATAGATGATATAAATGATGAGTTTTTTATGATGATTTAAAGTATGAATATACTCAATGTATTATGATAGAGGTAGGATGATATGATTTACATTGAATTGAAGATAATATTCATGTGGAGTTATTATTCTAGGATTGTTGAGTATGTATATGTGTTATGCATAAAATCCTTGAATTCTTATGTTTGATTATACTTTAATTGTGAATTATGGACTAACCCCCAATGGTCGTTTGGTTGACTGTCTGCCTTATTCTTATGAATGGGTGATGACAGGTCATCTTACGTTATTCTACCATGTTTTTCAGTTATTTTTAGTAGGATTTAGCAGTAAAAAAAAGGAGTATTAGAACGATTGCCTATGATTTCGGGACTTTTGTATTGTTTTCTATATTTGAGTCTGTAATTCTAGTTTTCCCAAAACATAGCAATTTTAGGGGTTTTTTGAAGTAATTCAAAAAGATATCATGCAAATCGGCAAATCAAGAACATCTGAAGAATTGTGAAGATTCAGGAAACCAAGAATAAAGATTCAAGAGGCCTCAGAAGACTTACAAGTGGGAGGAATTTTGTTCCCAAAGTACTGAGGAAAGTTATTTGAAGACGAAGACCTAAAAACGACGGAAAATCGGAGATTGAGCCCAGGTTACAGACACCATGCGCCTAGGGCATGGAAAACTACTTAGGGCATGAATTTGGCAAGCCATGCACCTAGGGCATTTACCATGTGCCTAGGGCATTTGTTATGCGCCCCGTGAATGCAAAAATGTGGGGCGCAATTGTCTTTTCCTGCTTCTGTGTTGGGTAAAGCCCGCACTTTTAGCACAAACCCAGGTAGAAACTCTCATTATAAATACTAGCCTTTCTCAGTCATAAATTCTCGTTCTGAACTGTGGCAGTTCAAGAGGAAGGCTATTTTGGAGCTTCGGGAGAGTTTCTATCTTCTCCTTGATTTTCTAGTGTATGTTTTTATCTTAAGTAATTTGTTTTTAGTTACCATGTGTAACTAAATATTTTTAGGTTAGAGTTCTAAGATGAACCTCTGTTTATTTTTGTTGGATATTTATTTAATTTAATGTCGTTTATTTTATTTATTCTTTTGTTCACTATTAAGTTCCTGATTTAGTTATTTATTTCAAAGGAGCGTAACTCTAGATTAGGTACTCAGGTTGTGACAGGGCCTAATATTGTTACTACTATCTTGTTGCTTATATCTTGATATTTATAGCATTATACTAGTAACTATCTATTTATGAAGTAAGTGATTATTAACTAGCCAAAGATATCGAAAAGATTGTTTACCCTAGACGTAGGTACTTAGTAGGTGAAACTGTTAAGACTGGATGGCGCCCTACCGAATCTAGGTATTAACTGGTTAATAATTATGGAAACAAGCGTCTCCGGGGAATAAGGCTTTATCAAACCAATCTCTTGAAACTCTTAGTAAGGTAGACGTAGATTAAGGTTGCCCGTTTGTAGAACCACTAGGAGCGTAGAGAGGATGTGTTATGAGTGTCCTAAGATTCATAGATGGGTTGAACTAAGGGAACCTTGGCCTTCATTGCCTTGGGAAACACTGGAATGCCAATTTAAGTTTATGTTTCAATTACCTTTGAATTAACAATACCCAACACGTAAGGATCACCGTGCGATCAACAGGCACAGTTAGACATTGGAGGGATAGACCTAGATCAACCGAGATAGTATAGACCCCGCACGTAAGGATGACCGTGCGATCAACAGGTGCAGCTTGAGTACCGACTAGGTTAGAATGTCCCAACGAGCTTATCACTTTTATAGTCTACCTAAGATAAATAAACGCGACATATATGTTATTTAATATCCAACAATATAAATTGAGGGGATTCGAAGAATCCTAACTGCTGCTTACTTTTCTGCAACCAAAAACAGGTAAACTTGCTTTGTTGCAAACAGATAAAAATTGCAAGAATTTCTAACCCTTACTTTTATATCGTCAAACTTACAAAAATAAGTAACATGAATTGTTTGGACAAAACGATAATCCATGTGGATACGATACTCTACTTATCACTTTATTACTTGGTAAACGATTTGTTACACTTGCCATATCCGACCATCAATGGGTAGATGGCGTGCTGGACTAGTTGCTTTGCTTGGTGAGTATGCTTGGAGGATAGCTTTGGAGCTACCTCGTTTACCGCTTTTGGTGTCTTATGTAACACCCCGATTTTTAATATTAGTTTATTAATATTTTTATTAGATAATATTAGTACTATTATTAGTAATAATAGTAGTAGTAGTAGTATTGATTGCTTAACATTATTATTATTTTATTATTTTTGTTTAAATTAAATCAATTTTTTGGCCTGTTTGAATGGGGTTATTTAGTTAATTAGGATATAGACATTGGATTACTAAGGGTAGTATAAATAAACTAGATCTTTAATTAATCGTAGTAGTTTAATTAAAAAGAGATTAAGAGAAAATAATTTGAGAAGAAAATAGTCCTTTTGGTTAAAATAGGAAAGTGGGGTGTACATAGTAAATATGTCTAAAGTTTATGTGAGAAAGTAAAAATAAACAAAATCTGAATTTGTTAAAAGATAAGGGATATAGTTTCTGAACAACTAAAACCTAAATAGTCTCTATAAATAGCCCTAGAAAAGTTTTGCATATTTATGACCCTATCGTCAAATCTAATTCTCGCTCGAGGGTTAGGAGAAGTAGGGACACTTGTAGACACGGGTACACCAGCAGTGAATGGTGGCACGAATGTCCCTATTTTTGGTACTGCCATTTGAGCGGTTACAGTCAGAGCGGTTACTCCCATTTCCGTCGAAACCGGCATGGCCATGGTTGCCCCCAAGGTCGTTGGTACACTTGCATCCACTGCAGGGGTAGATGTTTGTGTGATTTATGCTTGTGAAGAGGATTTCAATTATTGTGATAACATAGAAGCACCAGTATTTGTGGATTTAATCATTTTATTCAAAGTTTTACCACTTCGTAAATGCATGCACAAAGATGCATATTTTCCCTAGGAAAAGTTTTACTGAAAATAGTTGTTAATCTTCAGAAAGACCGTTTCCACAAGGTTTCAGAAAACAAGTTTTTCTTAGAAAAAGTTTTGAAAATTTTGGAAGATTATGGCAATCTCTTCCAAAGGTTTTTTGTTTAAAAATGCACAATTGGATTTCTCCCAAAGGTTTTGAAAAAGGTTTTTTGAAAACTACAATGGAAATTTCTTCCCAAGGTTTTGAAAAAGACTACAATGGAAATTTCTTTCTAAGGTTTTTTTTAAAATACAAATGAAATTACTCTCCAATGTTTTGAAAACATTTTTTTTGAAAAAAGATGCACAAACAGGGTCCCACTGGGCATGCCAATTTGTTTACCGGTGTTTTTGGTAAACAAATATCTGTTGGTTTTGATTATAACAATAAGGACCAAACAAGAGATCCTAGGACATGTTGTGCATTATGTTGTTGTGCGTTCATCAAGTTCATAGGTTACTTAACGAACGGGACGAGACCGTGTGACGTCTTTCGACAGGTTTTAAAAGCGATAAAGGTGCATTAAGTTTAAATTGAAGAAACTTAAAGAAAATAAAAAATACAAATGAAAATGCATTAAAAATAAAGGTGGTTCGAAAAATCCTTTACATACATTCTTTATGACTCTTTTCTCTCGCGCCAGTACTTCGAGTGTTTTAGAATTCTGTATAGGCGATTTGCGACCAATTTTCCCTATGGAAAACTACGATTTATACATAGGAAATAAGTTGAAAGAAAATAATCTCACGATCAGTACTCCTTCCATGTAGACAACCGCTTGTCTCCCATGTTCTTCCTTGAGGAAACTGTTTCCCTTTTGAAATTTGAATATTCCCGCTTCAAAGGCAGTTGCTTGACTTCGACGGGTTCGCCTCTTGCTCCGTATCTTGTCGAAATTCAATGCTTTGGGACTTTTTACGCTAAGTCAAACATCTCGTCGAAACTCATTTGATTGAAGAAAAGACTTCGATTCCTACAAGCGTAAAAGTCAACTAAAGTTGACCACATTAAATGAGGCTGGTAAAGATACTAGCTAACACCACGTAAGAGTACACCTTGACGAGTCAATAATCAATGATTTTAATATAATATTTAAGTTTATTTTATTTAGATTTAATATGTTTTTATTTCCTTTTTGGAGCTATTTTACTTCAATTGCAAGTTATTTTATTTCAGGAACAAATATTTCAAAGATTGTGTCTTGGAGCAAAAGAAAGGTGATTTGGAGCTGATTCATGGCAAAAATATGAAGATTCTGGACAAACTCATAAAGCGACAGCGGAGGGTTAGTACTTGTTAATTCATCATCACAAATATCAAAGCGAACCATCGAAAGAAGAAGTTTCGATATTGGAACAAGTGAAATTAGACAAGGATTGCAAAACATGAGAATAGTCTAGCAAACCTTGAGACAAATAAAGTTTCGTTCTTCAAGGATTCCAATAGCAATCAACCATGAGAATAGGCGTGGTTGCTAGAGGAACACACTCACTGAAACCGAAAGGAGATGTGATAGGCTTAATAGAAACTTGTCTTTAGAAAGTAGGTCCAACATAAAGTTCTAGGTTCAGGGTTTGTTTTGTGAAGGGTTTGTCACCAAGATGAACCAATAATCCCAAGGCGCTTTTTATTATTATTTTAAACCGTTAAAAATCCCAACTTTTCAACTATACTTTCTTCTAAACATTCATAAAAGTTAATTAAATTAAACAACTCCCTGTTGGAACGATACTCTCTTATTACTACACCGGTAAACCATGCACTTGCGGATTTACTACATCAAATTTTTGGCGCCGCTGCTGGGGAGTTAACCAATTTAATTAACTTTTTTGTAGTGGTTAGAATTCTTTTCTTTTTCTTTTTTTTTCTTCTTCCTTCTTTCTTCTTTTTACCATTAACTTCTTGGGAGGCACAAAATAATAACGACATGGCTGAGGAACGCACTCTTAAGGAGTATGCAACCCCTTCTACGGAAGAGTCACGTGCTATTATTGTTTACCCAACGGTTGAGGGTAACAATTTTGAAACCAAACTTGCACTCCTTAACTTAGTGCAGCAAAACCAGTTTTCTGGATCACCCACTAAGGATCCAAATCTTCATATTTCAACTTTCTTAAGACTCAGTGTAACCTATAAAGAAAACCAAGAGGTTGTAAGGCTGCACCTTTTTTCCCTTTTCCTTAAGGGATAGAGCTATCACTTGGTTCCATTCTTTGGAAGTTTGTTCCATCACTTCATGGGATCAAATGAGGCGAGCATTCCTTGCCCGATTCTTTCCCCCTTCTAAAACCGCTCAACTAAGGGCGAAGCTTTACCAATTCACTCAAAAAGATGGGGAATCTCTTTATGATGCGTGGGAGAGTTTTAAGGAAATGCTTAGAGTTTGTCGCCACCATAGTTGAGAGAGGTGGCTAATTATCCACACTTTTTATAATGGTCTATCATATACCACAAAAATAATTGTTGATGCAGTTGCAGGTGGAGCTCTAATGAACAAGGATTTCACAACAGCATATGCCTTGATTGAAGACATGGCTCAAAACCATTATCAGTGGACCGATGAGAGAGCCACCGTCGTCTCTTCACCCTCTAAAAAAGAGGCAGGTATATATGAAATTTCTTCCCTTGATCATCTAGTTGTTAAGGTTGACGCACTCTCACTAAAATTTGACAAAATGAATGTTATTGCTATCACACCCACTTCTATTTCATCTCCTTGTGGAGCCTGTGGTATATTTGGCCATACTAGCATTGAATGCCAACTAGGTAGTGTTGTTGAGAGTGTTGAGCAAATAAATTTTGTTCAATACAACCAAGGGATGAGGCAACCCCAAAATTTTTATAAAAATCCTCAAAATCCCTTAGGACAAACAGCACCACCCAGTTATGCAAACGTCCAAAGAGTCGCTCAAAAGTCTAGCTTGGAACTTTTAATAGAAAGTTATTTTACAAATCAATCTGAACAACTCCAAGAGCTTAAAAATCAAACTGGACTTTTGAACGAATCTCTTGCTAAACTTACATCAAAGGTAGATTCCATTTCCTCTCACAACAAAATATAAGAGACTCAAATCTCCCAAGTTGTCCAGGAGGTTAGCCAACCTAAAATTAACAAAATGAATGTTGTTACACTTAGGAATAGTAGACAACTAGAGGACCCCGTAGGGAAAGCCAAACCTAGTGAGATTGAGAAGGAGAATAGTGATCCACAAGGTGAGGAAACTAGGGTAGAAAGCGACAAGCCAATTACATCACCCCTTTTTAAGCCAAATATTCCTTTTCCACAAAGGTTTGCTAAGTCTAAACTAGATGAGCAATTTAAAAAATTCATTGAAATGATGAATAAACTCTACATTGATGTGTCTTTCACCGAAGTTCTTACTCAAATGCCTACCTATGCTAAATTTTTAAAAGAAATTCTTTCAAAAAAAGGAAGATTGAGGAGGATGAGACAGTTAACCTTACGAAAGAGTGTAGTGCCATCATTCAAAACAAATTGCCAACCAAGCTTAAGGACCCAGAGAGCTTTTCCATACCTTGTGTCATAGGGTCCGAAATAGTGAAGAAAGCAATGTGTGACTTAGGAGCCAGTGTCAGTTTGATGTCGTTATCCCTTTATGAGAGAGTGGGCATATGGGAACTTAAGCCAACAAGAATGATCCTACAATTAGCGGACCGTTCTGTTAAGTACCCAGCTGGAATTATAGAGGATGTCCCAGTCAAAGTAGGAGAGATTTACATCCCCGCTGATTTTGTTGTGATGGAAGTGGAGGAAGACAACCAAGTACCGATTATTTTGGGAAGGCCCTTCCTTGCTACTGTGGGGGCCATAATTGATGTTAAGCATGGTAAATTGGCATTTAATGTTGGTAAAGAAACTGTTGAATTTGAACTTGCTAACCTAATGAAAAGTCCTTCCATTAAGGAGTCTTGTTGCATGATAGATATAATCGACCGTTGTGTGAAAGAATTCTCTTTAGCATCAACTACACATGATGGTTTCGAGATGTGCTTGATAAAAAATGCAGGTACAAGGCTAGACGGAGACGCCCAAGCCTACAAAGAGCTATTGGATGAAACTCCTCCCATAGAAGGCTTGGGTGTAGGAGATTTGGTGGAGGAGGAAGTTGTCCCTCTCCCAAAAGAAGCACCAAAAGTGGAGCTTAAACAACTCCCACCAAATTTAAGGTACGAACTCTTGGGCCCTAACTCTACTTACCATGTTATTGTAAATGCAAGCCTAAATGAGGGTGGAACTGAAAAATTACTTAATATCCTCAAGAAATATCCCAAAGCTATAGGGTATACCATTGAAGATATCAAGGGAATAAACCCCTCATTATGCATGCATATGATACTACTTAAAGAGGACTATAAACCCTCCATTGAACATCAAAGAAGATTAAATCCTAACATGAAAGAAGTAATGAAAAAAGAGGTTTTAAAACTCCTAGATGCAGGTGTTATTTATCCAATTTCTGATTCTAAATGGGTTAGTCTGGTTCAAGTAGTACCTAAAAAGGGTGGTCTCACAGTTATTAAAAATGATAAAAATGACTCCATTGCCACTAGAACTGTCACAGGGTGGAGAATGTGTATCGACTATAGGAAGCTTAACAAAGCAACCTGTAAAGATCACTTTCCACTCCCTTTTATAGATCAAATGTTAGAGAGGTTAGCTAAGCATTCACATTTTTCTTACTTCGATGGTTATTCTGGATTCTTCCAAATACCCATCCACCCTAATGACCAAGACAAAACAACTTTTACATGCCCCTTTGGCTGTTTTGCCTATAGGAGGATGCCTTTTGGTCTTTGCAATGCTCTAGCTACTTTTCAAAGATGTATGATATCTATTTTTTCTGGTTTTGTTGAAAATATAATGGAAGTTTTTATGGATGACTTTTCTGTGCATGGATCCAGTTTTGATGACTGTTTGGCTAACCTAGAAAAAGTTTTAGAAAGATGTGAACAAGTGAACTTAGTCTTGAACTAGGAAAAATGTCACTTCATGGTAAGCGAAGCAATTGTCCTAGGACACTTGGTCTCTGAACGGGGTATAGGGGTAGACAAGGCAAAAATTAAAATTATTGAAAAAATGCTACCTCCCACCTCGGTCAAAGAAGTAACAAGTTTCCTAGGTCATGCAGGGTTTTACCGCTTTTTCATTAATGATTTTTAATTAACTACTAAGCCATTAACAAGCCTTTTCCTTAAGGATGTAGATTTTGTCTTTGATGATCCGAACATAGAAGCATTTTTCAGGTTAAAGGAAGCTTTGGTCACTGCCCCAATCATACAACCACCAGATTGGAACTTGCCTTTTGAAATAATGTGTGATGCAAGTGACTATGCGGTTGGGGCGGTGTTAGGTTAAAGAAATGATAAGCAGATGCATGCGATATACTATGCAAGTAAGACCCTAGTTGGGGCACAGGTAAATTATGCCACAACAGAAAAGGAATTGTTAGCGGTAGTATATGCCGTTGAAAAATTTAGGCAATACTTGGTAGGATCAAAAATCATTGTTTACATAGATCACTCAGCGATAAAATATTTGTTAAACAAAAAGGATGCCAAACCGAGGTTGATCCAATGGATTTTGCTCCTCCAAGAATTTGACATTGAAATAAAGGACAAAAAGGGTATTGAAAATGTTGTAGCTGATCACTTGTCCCGTCTTAGGGAAACCAATGAGGATGAGTTTCCCTTAGATGATTCCTTCCCGGATGATCAACTCTTCTCGTTGGCACAAACTAACGCACTTTGGTATGCATATTTTGTTAATTTTCTTGCAGCAGGTGTACTACCCCCTGATTTGAGCTACCAGCAAAAGAAGAAGTTCTTCCATGACCTCAAGCACTACTATTGGGATGAGCCTTACCTCTTCAAAAGGGGCTCAGATGGAATTTTCAGAAGATGCATTTGTGAAAACGAGGTAAGTGAAATTCTAAACCATTGTCACTCTTCTTCCTATGGTGGCCACGCCAGTACTCAAAAGACTTCTTTGAAAATTCTTCAATCTGATTTTTGGTGGCCATCAATTTTTAAAGATGTGCATCTCTTTGTTTCTAAGTGTGACCAATGTCAATGCACCGGTAATATTACTAAAAAAAATGTGATGCCCTTGAACAACATCCTTAAAGTAGAAATTTTTTATGTATGGGGTGTTGATTTCATGGGGCCATTTCCTTCTTCTTTTGGAAATCAATACATATTGGTGGCAGTTGACTATGTGTCCAAATGGGTTGAGGCCATTGCCTCTTCTACCAATGATGCATAAGTAGTTTTGAAGTTGTTTAAGAAAATTATTTTCCCAAGGTTTGGAGTGCCAAAGGTTGTGATAAGCGATGAAGGATCTCACTTCATTTCTAAACATTTTGAAAAACTTTTACAAAGGTTTGGAGTGAGACACAAAATTGCAACACCCTATCACCCACAAACAAGTGGACAAGTTGAGGTTTCAAATAGACAAATCAAAGCTATTCTTGAAAAAACTGTTTCAACTTCTAGAAAAGATTGGTTAAGTAAGCTTGATGATGCTCTTTGGGCTTATCGGACGGCATATAAGACTCTCATTGGAATGACTCCATTTAAACTAATTTATGGGAAAGCTTAAAGTACAAAGTTGCAGTCTTTGAGAAGTGTATGAGTAGGTATTTTAAGAAGCACGTTCTAACTTTGATGGTAAATTAAACTCTTAAAAGTCTTCAGATTAAAAGTAGTATAATTTGTGTGGGGAGAAAAGACTTGGAAAAAAAAAACGGGAGCAAGTGCCCAAAACTGGTTGGTCACTAAGACATTAAAATGATCAAAATGCCTAAAAACAGGTTGATTATCAAGAGGGTCGGAAGAAAATATATTTAAAAGGGGACATCACTAACTCTGGGGGGCAGGAGTAGGCCTCACTAACTTCCCACGTGAAGGTGGTGTTTCTCTCACAATCACCAATAGCTTCTGTTATTCCTTCTTAAAAATGTCAAAATGATCCAATGATCATATAATTCCCATCTCTCTTATACAAAATGAAGAAAGGACTTTTCTCGGTTAGTTTAGTGTTAAGGTTAGAACCTGTTTCCTCATAATATCTCTTATATAGGAGCAAGAAAAGGGATGGACTACACACACACACTCACTTGAGACTTGTTGTTGGGTTGAATAAGTTCATAAGAAATGCTTGAAGTTGTGATTAGTGTACACTTGAAATAAAGCCTTGGAGGAGACATAAGTTTTTAATTGTAATGTCATACGTTAATCTTGTTTATGCTGCTAATGTTTATGCCTTTTGCTTGAGGACAAGCAAGGATTCAAGTATGGGGGAGTTTGATGAGTCAATAAGTAATGATTTTAATATAATGTTTAAGTTTATTTTATTTAGATTTAATGTTTTTATTTCCTTTTTGGAGCTATTTTACTTCAATTGCAAGTTATTTTATTTCAGGAACAAATATTTCAAAGTTTGCGTCTTGGAGCAAAAGAAAGGTGATTTGGAGTTGATTCGTGCCAAAAATATGAAGATTCTGGACAATTTTATCAGGCATGGAGGTGCCTGCAAGTTTTCAAAGGCCAACACAAGTCAGAAACATAGGCACGGCCCGTGCTTGTAGAGGCACGGTCGTGCCACCCCTCCAGACAGCTTTTTGTTGCTTTTGCTTCTTGTACGAGCCACCTATTCTAGTTTATTTCTGACCTAAAGTTCATGGTTTCTCGTGGAACATTCTATTGATGTATTTCTTGGGGCTTAAGTAGTTATAAACTATAAATAGAGTAGCTAGCAATCATAACAATCATCTTTTGTTCTTGGAATTCAATAGTGACAATTGTTTTATTTAATAAAAGTTCTTCTTTTATTTTCTTGTTATTTTATTTATGTTCTTCTTCTTCTCTTCTATGTCTACGATGAACATGAAGTAGACTCTTCTTGTCTTGGGATTGTTGGATGAGTCTAATGACCTAATCCTAATCAAACCAAGCCTCGAACCCTAATTTCATGTAAATCTGCTTTCTAATCTAATTTCACCGTTTTTATAATGAATTAACAAGTATCAAACACATAAAGCGACAACGGAGGGTTAGTAGTTGTCAATTCATCATCACAAATATCAAAGCGAAGCATCGAAACAAGAAGTTTTGATATTAGAACAAGTGAAATTAGACAAGGATTGCAAAACATGATAATAGTCTAGCAAACCTTGAGACAAATAAAGTTTCGTTCTTCAAGGATTCCAATAGCAATCAACCATGAGAATAGGCGTGGTTGCTAGAGGAACACACTCACTAAAACCGAAAGTGTAACACCCCGTTTTCCCAACAATGTAAATAATACATATAAATTAGAGTATTCAACGTAAAACGGAATGCCACACTACATTGAAGTATAAATAGAGTAAAGTTACTATTTATTAAAACAACTTTCTCAAAATTCAATTACATCGCAGCGGAAAATTAATTCTTTATTCAACAACTTTGGCACTACAGCCTCAACATAAACAACTTTAATGAAAATCCTAGTTCAAATAGTTCGACAACATAGTTCATAAATAATACGTAACAATGGAAAA
>Ga0228710_1005218_pt1 | contig 20233 bp, 14 predicted proteins | sample MedpolnodulmetaG_FD_177995 | JGI IMG/M metagenome (GOLD analysis project Ga0228710, IMG submission 177995) | Root nodule microbial communities from Medicago polymorpha collected in Santa Monica, California, United States - pink nodules | ecosystem: Host-associated > Plants > Roots > Nodule... | reverse complement strand
TGCTCCTGAACACAATCAAGAGACTTCCAATGCTCAAGCACAACTGCAAGAGACTTCTATTGCTCAAGCACACAAGCAAGAGACTTCTAATCAAACAGAATTACAAAGAAGTTTGTTTGAGTTTGAATACTTGATATACAATTAGTGGTATTCACAATACAAATCAGATACAAACTCTTAAGACTCTAGAATTTCTAAGATATGAACTTTGATAAGAAATTCTAAGTGTCTTTAGATGCAGAACAATATTAACAAAGTTTGGCTCTTGTGAATTGTTGTATGAGTCTTGTTTTTGTGTGTTTCTGCATATCCAACTAGCAGGTCTTCACTCATTTATATAGAGGTGTGAAAGATACGTTGGAAATTGCCAACACATTAAAAAGAGTCGTTTGAAGCTTGATCAAAGTCACCAATGATCTTTTGCCTGATATGGCTATTGTCCTATGAAGGATCAATTTCAAATGCACTCCTAGTTTGAAGGAACATTGCTGTAGGCATAGCTGTTATTCTTGTCTTGATGCAGAGACACGAACAGAGTAGTGGAGGAAGTGGTTGTACAATTCGTACAATTGTCCTTTGTCAACGCTCTTGAGAGAACAAGCATCCAATGCTTTCAAATTCTTTCAAAACGGCCGTTGCTTCACTCTTTCAGTCTTCTGCAATACTGGACGAGATTAAATCCATTGAACAACTTTTGAAGCTTTAAGTCTCTCATCTTCAGATGAACTTTAGTTTCTAGTGATATTACTTCTGATAAGATGCTTCTGACGAACTTGCTTCTGATGACGTCATCACTTCAAGAGCACTTAACTTCATGAGCACTTCTCTTCAGATGCTTCAAGCTTTAATGTTGTTGATTCCTTTGCTCTTTTCTGTTCTTTCAGAACCTTATAAGATATCAGAACTTTGTCTATGGTCCTGTACACTTGAAAAAATATTAGCATATCCAATTGACAATTTTTAATACCTTGTTATCATCAAAACTCTAACGGGTAATGTATGTTAAACACATTTTGTTCCAACAGATTCGTCACGAAATCAACGAAGAACAAGAAAGCTTGAAGAAGCTTGAAGCACACGCATCAATGGCAGAAGCTAACTGAATCGTAACAAACTCCTCTCAAGGAGAGAGAGAGTAAAACTGATACCATATTATCAAATGGAATGAAAGAGGGAAAATGCTTATTATTGATCAAAGTGTTACACACCTATATATAGAGTTCGAGCATAAGTTATGTAACTAACTCAACTAACAAAGGAAGAATGAAGTACAAAGACTAAAATGCCCTCTAACAATTACTTGGGCTGCAAGCTATCTACTTTATTGTGTTTATTTTCTTCTATGTGTAATATCTTCCAACACAAAGAAAACACGTCAAGTTTCGTTGAAGTTCGTTTGTCCCCTTTTCACACCAAATAGCTCTTCATAAATTTTTTACATTTTCTATACAAGTATGTTTTTCATTTGGCTTGCAAAAGTCTGATGCATTTGGCTTTCAAGAAGAGGTTGCCAATCGTAATGGTATTTCTGATCAAATTAAATTTTTGTTTGTGTGGTTTTATAGCAGGGAGAGACCAAATCACAGTTATGAGTTTCTGACAGGTGAAGTTGTATTATTGGAGAAATTTATGAGTAGTATATTTGAAAATCAAAATCAAGAAAAAATTCAAACACGATAAATGTAAAATATTTAATATATGAAATCTACTCCTACATTGAAAATAGATTTAAGCTTTCCAAAACTTAAGTATGTCTTTCATGTTTTTACCTTTTACAAAATTTAACTTTTTGAGTTCTTTTACAAAGTGCTTGTTTTTTCCCCCCTCTTGTAACGAGTTAGAGTATAATTTACATCAAAGAGGTACACTCAAAGTAACAAAGTTCAAATTACAATTATAAAATTGTCATATTGTCACCATATTTATTAAATAATCTCACTTTTTTCAATATTTTAAAAAAGCATCCCTTTATATATACTCTCTCTTAGTACAAGTTATTTGGTTATACATAAAACTAATGATAAAATATTTTAAGAAGATAAACTAATATACAATAAGTTATTAATGTTTCTACAACCATTCTGACACACAAAAATTTCACATAATTCTCCCTAATTTTTTTTTCTTCACATAATTTGATAATCGTACCAAAGATAGTTTCTATACAACATACACAAATTTTAACCTAACAAGACACTTTCTTCCTTCTTAAAAAAAAAACCTAATATGACACTTTTAACCAATAGCAAAATCATGAGAACTCACACAGAATTTAAGATGGACAATATTTATAAACGAATATCGTGGACCAGAGAATCCAACATTATCACCATTATAAACAGGTATATATAAATTACTTTTAAAATAGTTAATTGATTTGTATAATTTTGTCAAATATGAAAAAATATCAGAGGGAGTGGTTGAGACATATGATTGTATCATTTAATTTTTCTTTTTTGGGTGATATTTGTTCTAGCTATTTTTCTCTGACACGACATTACTGTTCTGGCTTGGTACGCCATAAAATTAAAGACCCCATGGTACATTTTTTTTTTCCTTCAGAAAATACCACATGGAACATATTTGTCTAACTACTACTTCCTTCTTTAAATATAAAACATTTGACCAAATAACAGAAATTAACATTTTTTTTTAGTAATATAAAGACATTTCTGACTAAATAACAGAAATTAAAAAAGTTGATAGTAATATGAAATTTGTTTGTAATATTAAATTTCAGACATATTACACTACTAGAAAAAGCAAAATTAGCGAGGGAAATTAGCGACGGAAAAATTGAAATTCCTCATAAATTCCTTGGTCGCAAAATTTAGTGACGGAATTAGAGAGGGATTTCACGTTTTCCCTCATTAAATATCCCTCACTAATTTTTGTTTTTTTAGTAGTGTTAAAAAAAGTGTATAAGTTTCTTAGAAAAAAAAAGTGTATAAGTGAAAGAGAGAGATAAAATGGTTTTATGTGTCCTTGTCAAATATTGGTACTACATTCACCATGATCATAAATGCAATGCATAAGATATTGAATTAAGAGTGATGGAATTAATATTAATTATAGAGTATAATTGAAAAAAGATAATTAATATTGCATTAAAAAGTGAAATGAGTCAATTTATTTGGAACAATTTTTATTTTATTTTTATAAATAAGTACTTATTATGGGATGGAGGGAGTATTGTTTTTCAATTTTATTATTTAAGAGAGTAGTTTATGTTTGTAACATAATATTTATTGTTGATTGATGCAAAATATGTAAAAAAAATAGGGGTATGCTGGTAAAAAAATTGTGTGTTTATTACATTCTAAATAGTAGGTATTATAGGCAAAACTATTCCTACTAGCCAAAACGACATGACCTACAATGTGTAGCCTAACTAGGTTATTTTCACGTGTAGTGTGTTGGTTTTCCCTCATTGCCAGGATCGTGGCACCCCACGTTCGGTTGTTAGATTCCCATTACGTAATGATCCGCTAACAAATTCCATAAGGCGCGACCTTCCCACAATGTGCGTCCTTGTCATATAGGTCTATTGAGCAAATACCTCACTTATGGGAGGAAACCCATAAGCGTGTGTTTTATGTCTCGAGCTTGACGAACCACCATCCAAGTCAAGTTTTCTCCAATGAGGTCATCAAAGATGGTATTCATGGCCCCTTGATAACTGGAGTTAACGTTCTTTATTCCGAAGGAAATAATAATCCACTCATATATTCCAAGGGGATGTGGCACAAAATTGGAAGGCAAATGAAGGAGGTTCAAGCATCTATGACAGCTTTTAAATCACCTCATAAGATAAAGAATAGCATTGTTGACTACAAGATGAAATATCCAACTTGACTTGGATGGTGGTTCGTCAAGCTCGAGACGTATTTTAAAAAAAAAAAATATTTTCAGTCAAAATATAGTTTTTTGTTGAGTCTTAGACAAATATCATGTGATGACTTACTACTTGTCACTTTTAATGTTGACTGATTGTTTCGCTTGAGTTTCATATCTTTCCAATTCAAAAATGTAAAATTGCTTTTGTCTAAGAAAATTGTTCTTACCACAAGACAGGCTAACTAACTTCCAAAGTTCATGAGCGTTATGACTATCGGACATGATGCGTAAGAGACATTTGTCATGATCACTATCTCTTTTTTCTAAAGCATAACCAGCTAGAATTTTAAGGAAAATATTTTTCATTTTCTACTATATTTCTTTCGCATTTGAGTATTCATGAAATATTATTTGTTTTGGTGACGAATTATGTCATAAGTTTTGTACCCCAATATTATATTTGTTTAATTTCTTTAGAGTTTGATTGAACCATAAGTGCTGGGTATTGGTTTGAAACTATGTTTGGAGTTGCTCTTTGAAATTAAAAGCATCTTATTTTTGAGGTGGGGTACTAGTAGAACTTAGTTACGATACAAAAAGAAAAATTGAATGGAAAAAATGAAAGAAAATGGTAGATTAAAACATAAAAAACTGGTAAAAAAAAAAACTACAAGAAAAACAATTTTAAGCGTCGATCACAAACCCACACAAAAAGGTTAAAATGGACTATATAGGCTATATAATTGTGGAGAAAGGCAATCCAACAAGTTGAAATTCAACAAGCTGAAATTATTTTTCCATATTAAAAAATGGCATGAATCTATTTTTAGCATACTCTTATCATACTTAAATGAACAAAATTGAAAGTTCATTGCCTGAGACATGAGATTTACCTGTTATGACAGCAATGATGCAATAGTATTGACATAGTTTGAAACTCTGATGACAGATCATCATATGATATTTTAGCTATGTTTTTAGTACTTTTTCTTTCCATTTGAAGACAAATAAGACGAGAGTCAGAGGAGTTGTTAATGATTTGAGGAACATATTGTATTGTTTTGACTCGAGTCGTTGTAATTCAATTTTATCCTACATCATGCAACTCCATAGGTGTGTTTGAGTGTTTTGTAGTGAGGAATCATGTAAATCATCACATCAAGACATCATGCGCAGGATCAAGGATGAAGAATTGAAGATCAAGGGTTCTTAGAAGGTTGTTGAAGACAATACAAAGTGAAGGAAATTCATTTCAAGTTCCTAGGAGTTTTCAGATGAAAGAACGATCGAAAAAGGAAAGAAAACGCAAGAAATAGTACTTGAGGGCTGCCTCAGGAGCCCTTGTGCCTGCACCATGCGCCCCTGCACCTGGGACATCATTCCATGCTACGCCCACCAGGTGCCTTTGTGTCTAGCATGTGCGTCTGACAGCGGGTAAAAACTGCTTCTTCTTCTTTTGAATCAAGCTGGATTGGCGGATAAAGCCCAATTTCTTCTCTTAATCCCTAAGAAATTTAATGCTATAAATAGAGACCCTTGCCCACTATTTTATTCATTCAAAAACATTGACGGTACAGAGCAAGGGTCAAGCATCAAAGATTCAAGGCGGAATTCCTCCTCCTTTTATTCTTTCTAGGGTATGTTTTTATATTGTTTTGTTATGATGTCTGTTGCCATGAGCAACTAAACCTCTTGATTAGGGTTCCATTATGAACCCCTTCTTATTTGTTGGAATTTGTTAATAAAGTTTTCATTCAGTTTATTTTTTTATTGTGTTGAGATTTAAACTAGGTTATGCCCATTCTTAATGCTTCGACAATTGGTTATCTACAAGTGTAACCTTGTAGATTGATCTGTAGGATTAAAGTAGGTATTGACAACCCAAAATTTTATCTGTTCATTGGATTTTCTAATTACTACTTCTTATAGAGGTTAAAAAGTTAAGGGTTGAGTCATCTCCGTCGCTACTTTTCCTCTGATAACGTAGTACATTGCTCTGGTGTCCAACTCAACCCTGCAATTCTATTCATCTTTTATTACTTTTTACTTTTAAAATAAGTTTTGCTAATTATTGAGTTGAACGACATTCCCTGTGGAGAACGATACAACTTACTACTTTACTATTTATTGCGATTTGGTGCACTTACCAATTCCGTCAATCAAACTTCAGTGTCGATTTAGCTTTGTCGGTTGAGGAGATGACATTTGATTTTCAGGTTAAGTTGTTTTGCTTCGTTGAAACCATTGACGACGTAGTTGGTTAGAATGGTGAAGGAATGAGAGAAATTGAAGGAACAAGTAGTTGCAAGACCAATAAAACAAAACAACACATGAAAAATTACACAAACATAAATAAATAAATAAATAAAAACATTTCCAACCGAAAAAAAACACATCAAAAGATTCATAATCGAAACAAATAATTCCAAAAAAAAATCAAAACAACCAAAACAAAATATGATAATAAATATGAGATTCATAATCAAAGAATAGAGAAATTGAGATTTACCAGGGTTTTGGCAACTCTTTGTTGATTAGGTTTTGTTATGTAGCTTTGACGCTTGCGATATGTGAGAGACACTAGTGAGACAAAATCGTCAGGCGGAACACTCCAACAAAATCCCCATTAGAATCAAAGATATTGATGGGAATTGATGGTTAAGTGATCGTGTTGTGGGAGGTCAGATTTAGCAAAGGAAAAATTTGACGAAAAAGGATGAGCGAAGGTGGTTGGGGTGCAGAAGGATCGAGAGAGGTAGGAAATTAGGGTTAGGATTATCAATAAGGAGGTAATAGAGGGACGATAGATTCATGTTTAATTTTGTGATGATATAATTTAAAAATAAGATTAGAGTCGGAACATCCATTAGTGAATTCAAAAAATAGTTTAAAAAATATCACCCTTATTCTCTATTAATAGAAAATAAATAAATAAATTCATTCTTGATGTAGCTTGGGTTAAACCTATGCTAATCTGACACTACTAACGTCAAAGTCGTGGTCTGACGCTAAATTCTGAAGCTAAATGGAAGATTTCTACTAGTGCCAAGATTTTTTATTTTTTATTTTTGTCTCAAAAGAAGAAAGGATGAATACGTAATTCAAGAAAGGATGAATACGTAATTCTACTGGTACTCATGTTATTCTGACAAAGAAATTGAAGGTGGCCATGTTTTAATGCATATGGATCCATGACATATATATATATATATATGGAACTTCATTTCTTTTGTTAGTCTGCTTTTCCTAAATATATCTCAATTTAACTCAAGCAACGTTATAATCTTGAAAGATCTCTAAAGTGTGTATGATTTTGTTCGACTTTGAATGCTGATGACAGAACACTAGCAAGTGTACTAATTAATGTGTCGACAAGTAGTAATATTTATAAAAAAAATCGTCTCCACATAAATTGTTTAGTTTTAACTTGACTACTGCGATTATGATTGGGGGTTTGCACTTAAAAATTGGTTGGTTTTAATTTCCTTAATATATATATATATATATATATATATATATATATATATATATATATATATAGAGGGAGAGAGACACACAGAGAGAGTAGGTCTTGTCAGATTTTCTTTCTTGAATTGTTTGGGTAACTACAAACTATGAATACAATTATATTGACTACTTAGTTTTAATACATTTCAACAAAATAGACAGGTCAATGTCGTGTATCTCTCCTATGAAAGCAGCCAGTTCCAATATAAAGGGCCCCACCAAATCCATCTAAGCCATAAAATTCCACCTACATATATGTTCAAAAGTTTATAAACTATTGGTGTAAGTAAGATACTAATGGAGTCAGTAAGCTACTAGAATTCCTATCGAACAAAAAAAAAAAGTAAGCTGCTATTGCATAGTGCAATTTGTCATTTTTTTTGTTATCAATATCAATTTCATTCATAAAAACATAAGATATACATAAAAGACGATAAGATAGAATTCATGTGTCAGTAGTTAGTTTCACATCAACTGGAAATAAAAGAAATGTAAAAAATATAAGAGGTAACTCATACACCTAATATTTAAAGGTTTTGAGTGGAGATATGGTGTTAAGTCTCTTAGGGGTCTTAGATATTTAACCTATTGTTACTCTCAACATTCCTCTAGGCTCCTCAACAAGTGGTATCAGAACCATGATTCATCTCGGTGGGGGAGCTTGATCCTAATATGGATCAAGCTAATGATGTGGGTGACTCACATATGATGGGAATTATTGTTGGAATTCAAGAGTAAGTGGTTAGCCCCACATCGACTAAGAATAGAGAAAAAGTTGAATATATAAGAGAGATAGTCTATATACCTCTTGTAACGAGTAGTCATTAACTTGTTTAAAAAGTGCTTGTTCTTTTCCCTCTTGTGACGAGTTAGTGTATAATTTATACTCATAAAATTCTCTAGGTCAAAGTAACGAAGTTCAATTCACAATTATATAAAATTGTCATTATTCTCACTTTAATTGATAAATTCTTTTATATACTCTCTTAATACAAGTTGTTTGCTTATACAAAAAACTAATGATAAAATATTTTAAGAATATAATTAATTGGTATACTATAAATTATTTCTATAACCAGTTTTGACACACAAATGTTTTACATAATTTGAGGATCGTGTCAAAGATAATTTATATTCAATATCAACACTCTTTAAATTAACAAAACACTTTTAACGAATAGTAAAATCATGAAAACTCATACAAAACTTAAATTGAACACTATTTTATAAACGAAGTATTGTGTACTTGAGAATCCAACATTATCGACATAGTTCATTAATTTGTAAACTTTTGTGGAATATTTTATTTTTCTTTCAGAGGGAGTCGTTGAGACATATGATTTTATCATTAATCGTATGAACAAATGCATACATAAAATACAAAATAGTTCATTAATTTGTAAACTTTTGTCGAATATGAAAAAAATATCAGATAGAGTGGTTGAGACATATGATTTTATAATTAATTGTAAGCTTAAATATTGCACTCGTCCCTGCAAATATGCCTCGTTTAAGTTTTGATCCCTGTAAAAAAAAAAATTTGTTTTTGGTCCCTGCAAAATTTTTTGTTTTTTAAAATAGTTCCTAACCCCATTTTTGTGATGATTTGTATACGTGACACATGATGACTGGACCCATTTTGTAGTTTTTGGTCCCTGCAAAAAATTTTGTTTATGAAAATAGTCCCTGGAGGGACTATTTTAAAAAACAAAAAATTTTGCAAGGACCAAAAACAAATTTTTTTTTTACAAGGACCAAAACTTAAACGAAGTATATTTGCAGGGACGAGTACCATATTTTAGCCTTAATTGTATGAACAAATGCATACATACAATACAATACAGATCTAGGTTTTTTTTCTTTCTTTTTTAAGAAAAATATTTAGGTGTATGGTTCTAGATATTTTTCTTGACCAAACACTACAGTTCTGGCTAGCTACGCCATACAAGTAAGAGTCGTGTTATTTGAACATCTATTTGTTTGACAACCTAATTGACAACTATATTTTTACAAACTAAAGTATGTATTGACATGAAAACTAAAAGAATAGAAAAAGAAAGTAAACATATATAATATGAGTATGAGAGAGAAAGTTGTTACAAAAGTTATTATAAAATAGTTGTATAAATATTATTTCTCCAAAATTAAAGACCTCATGGTATTTGACACTAAAACGTGGTATCCCAGTTCACGATGAAAAACCACTACTCGAGGGTTAGAAGCGTGTAAGGTTAATCTTCAGGGCAGACTAATATTGAATAAGGGGGATAAACCATACTCTTCCAAGGATATTTTTGCAAAGTTGCATAAATTATGGAAGACTAATGTGGTATATATAGAGAGAGTTTTCACATTAAGCCGAACCCAAAAATTGGGCTTTTTCCCACTAAAAAAAAAAAGCAAAAAGCAGTTTTGGCCCGTATTCAGCGATGCTTGGGGCACATAGGCTATGCTCGGGTCGCATGGACCATGTTCGGGGCACCTGTGAGTGCCTTCTAATGCATACATCCTTGTTTTTCCGTCCTTTTGGGTGTTTGCTTCCATGTAAGATGTCTTAGGACCCGGGAACATAATTTCTCCCTCTATAATGTCTTCTGAGACCTCTTGAATCTTCATTCTGATCTTCCCAAAGTCTTCACTGATCTTCAGATGTTGATTTGCCGATTTCCATGATTTCTTCGTGAATTACATCAAAAACACCCTAGAATTGCTATGTTTCGGGAATAATAGAATTACAATCATAAGCAATTAATCTATTACTCCTCTGTTCTGCTTGTAAAACGTACTGAAAATGACTGAAAAACATATTAAGAATAATGTAAGATGTAATGTAAGATGATATGTCTGTCATCAATAAGACTAGAGTCGGAACATCCGATGGTGAATGGGAAAAATTGTTTAAAAGATGTCACTTTTCTTCTCTATTGATAGGAAAAAAAAATCATTCTTATTTAGCGTGGGCTAAACCCACGCTAATCCGACACTACTAGCATAAAAAAATTTAGTCTCTTGAAAAAAGGATGAATATGTAATTCTACTAGTAACCTCTGTTGTCAATGTGGAAATGCGTCGCGGCTCAACGAACCCAAAAATTGACACGGTGCGGGTGCGGGTGCAGGGTGCGTAGCGGGCGCTATTTCGGTGGTGTGACCACTAATAAATTTAATACTAAATACCATAGTATTCAAAAAGATATACTAAAATACCTTAAACATTACACAAAATTTCATGAAGTATTCATAATATGAAATAAAAGGGATAGCAAAATTGAAAATCGTTAATAACTATTATGTACAACTACTACAAGTTACCATTTTACAATTGATAGGTCCGCTTTGACCGCATTCCACACGCCAAAGTGGCCTGGTGCGGTGGTCTTGATTTTTCTGCTATAGCGCCCGACGCAGCCGCTTTTGACAACAGAGCTGGTAACCATGTTGTTTTCGCAAAGAAATCAAACATGGTCATGTTTTAATGTACACAGATCCGTAACATATATCTAACTCCAATTATTTTGTTAGTAAGCTTTTCCCAAATATAACTCACATTAACCTAAGTCACATTATAACCTTGAAAAACCTCTAAACTGTGTCTGACTGTACTTGACTTTGAATGATGATGACAAAAAACTAGCAAGTGTACCAGTGTGCTCACAAGTAGTAATATTTATAAAAGATTTGCTCTCCACAGAGATTGTCTAGTTTTAACTCGACTACTGTGATTATAGTTTGGGAAATTTTAATAAAATGGGAGGCTTGCACTTAACAAATTGGTTTTAATTTCCTTATCTATATATATATATATATAGAGAGAGAGATAGAGAGAGCGCATCTATCTCATGTCAGATTTCCTTCCCTGAATTTTTTAGGTAACTACAAACTATGAATACCATTATATTGATTACTTAATTTTAATACCTTTAAACAAAATAGATAGGCCAATGACTTGGTCACTAACTATCTTCAACGACTACTGCCCCCATGATGTCTCATTGAAGCCCATAAATAACCCTCAAATGTTTAAGAACACTAAAGTAAGTAGCAACAACCATTAATTTATGTCTAAATCTAATCAAATGTAGAACAATTAACATATGTAAGTCCAACCAACAAAGTTAGGGCCAATATTCATATTGTGACCTATGTCAAATTATGGACATTCTTAGACGCATAAAATACATTAAGAATAATATTACTATATTATTAATTTTCTAAAAGTAAAACTAAAAAGTGACAAGGACATGAATTTAGCTAAGGGCACTATAGAGGACACATACACTTAGAGCCAATGTTGTTGATGTAACTGCAACAGACCTTGGCAATCTTCCCTTATCTCTCCTTAGGAAAAGCCCTTGATAAATAGGTATATTGATAAGAACCAAAACCCCACTTAGTAAAACTTGAAATAACATTGCCTTAAATAATGTAACACTTGCTCTACTTAACACAACTTCCTTTAGCAACATCCCAACAAGACAAAACAAATTCAGCATTGCAAGTGTAGCCAATAAAGTGAGCATTGGAGATGAGTTTCCAAACTCTATAATTTCCTTCTCATATCTTTGTGAAACATTTTCCTCAGCTACCTTAGTAGATATTATGAAATCTGAATTTGAAAATCCAAAAACTTTCAAAATGTTATCTACAAAAGCAAAAAGGTAAGAACTTGTTCTCTTGTAAAGCCACATCCTCAATTCATTCCACCAACCTTTAATTGTACCTCCTACCCTCAAAAACTCTAACAAACAGTATGTTGAGTCTCCAAATATGACATATGCAAAAGGTATGAACCAAGGGCTTGAAATCTGATCAATTCACAAAAACAAAAATCAGAATAACATTACTAGAAATTATACGATACTTTAAATTGCCGCCACTGCAATTGCGACTGCAATATAAAGGTTATAAAGGTCTCTACAACGACATCACAACCACAATTGCCGCCACATGGTTGCATTTGCCTCTTTTTACTAATAACATAAACCAATTATCTCTTCTAAAACATAAACTTTTAAAACAATACATATTGTCAACAAATTTAACACTACACAACAAACTTTCTTAATTTATGTGACTTAGATCAACTAGATCCTATAAACAAGAACATAGGTAGTAACATTTTCATACCTGTGGAAACAAGGGAATGCCTTTGAGTAGATAAAGTGAAGGGATGATGGAATAATACAGAGTTGGAATAGAGTTTAACGCCCATACATTATAATAACAATAAGACATTTGAAGGCCTGGACTGATCAATCCAAAAGAGTACCAAATAGGACTGAACTTTGAAAGTACAATTTGAAATTGTCCTTCAGACCATCTCTTATGTTGGACAAGTGATTCTAGCAATGTGGTTGGACTCAAACCCAAGAAAGCTTTTCTTGTTGGATTATAGAATACTGATTTCCATCCTTTACATAAAATAGATAATCCTGTTATTACATCCTCCACAGCACAACCATATAGTAGTCCCATCTGCAATCAAATATTCATACATCTATGATATTTATATAGATATAAGATTTTTTTAACTTTGCCACGTAAAAAGGATCCTAATTCACTTCCGTAAGAGAACCACACATTTATACTCAGTATAAAGTTTCAGACTCCGTTAGTTTGAGATCATGCGACTCAGACTACACTTTGCGCTAACTAATGTGGGGAATCCATTTCCTCGTAAAAATTACTATATCAAGTTTTCATAAATTTCTTTCATTTATCCAAACTAGAGCTGTCAAAACGGGCGGCCCGGCCCTAACAGACTTCGGGCTTTATCGGACCGAGTCAAAAAGTTCAGTTGAAAAACGGGCTTAAAATATACTACCCGAGCCCGGCCCTACAAGGGACGCGGGCTAACAGGCCGGCCCGTATTAAAAATTACATTTTTTTTATATAAAAAAGTACTATAAAATACTCCTATAATTTTTTTTATAAATAATATTTTTAATATGTTTAAATAATGTCTAGCGCAAAAATAAATTGTAAACATTTTCGTAGACTAGTCGTAAACTAAAACGGCAAGGAAAACAATTTTAAATAAATTAGATATGATATGGTTATAGATATTTATATCATTTTTCTTTATCAAATTAAATTGATGATGCCATTTGAAGAGAAAAAGACATGGAAACAAGTTATTTAATGTATCGTATACTTTTTGCACATTTCTCTTATCGAACAAAGTTTTTTTTATATCTTTTGCGTAGTAAAGAGATCCTAACTTGAATATATGAAGAAGTGAACGACAAAAAAAGTAAAGAAAAAGTTATGAAGGTATCAAAAACTACAGTTATATAATTTTTGAAAGGTGAGTGTGACCTCTTTTCCCCATGACGTGTTTTCCTCGTAGGCACAACTTGCAAGAGTCTTTGAATTTTCTTCCAGCTCATGCAAGCTTGCTTCTTTTATCATATGGTCAATATTTTCATCATTTGCATTCTTCCAATCAATCTTGCATTGATCACTATACTTTTTTCCACATAGTGCATCTCTTCTATGAAAGCAGCCAGTTCCAATATACAAAGGCCCACCAAATCCATCTAAGCCATAAAACTCCACCTACATATATATTCAAAAGTTTACAAACTATTTGTGTAAGTAAGATACTAATGGAGTCAGTAAGCTACTATAATGTCTATTGAACAAAAAAAATGTAAGCTACCATAACATTGTGCAATTTGTGATTTTTTTATTGTCAATATAAATTTCATTCATAAAACATAAGATATACATAAAAGGTGATATGATAGAATTCAAATGTGAGTGGTCAGTTGCACATCAACTAGGAATAGAAGAAATGTTGAAAATATAAGAGGTTACTCATACACCTAATATTTGAAAGTTTTGAGAGATGTGGTGTCAAGTCTCTTAGGGGTCCTAGACGTTTAGTCTATTGATGTTCTCAACGCTCCCCTGATCTCCCAAATAAGTGGTATTAGAACAATGATTCATCTCGATGGGGTAGCATGATCCTCAGGGCCGTCCCGGTATAATCGGAGGCCATGTTCAAATATTAAAAATGGCCCCCAATGAAAAACAAGTAAAAAATCATCATTCTTATAAATCAAGTAAAAGTAAGTTTGTGTCGGAGGAACTAACTAACCTGAATTGAACTTCACTAACCACTAATTATTTTAATATTAAAAATTGGGTTCATAATAAAAAGAAATGCCAAAAACTTAAAAATAATAATCATTTTGTTAAGTGCAAAATGGATCTTAAGTATATTGGTTGTTGTTGCTTAAAAAAAAGTGACTTTGATATATAAATAATGACAAACTAGTACTCATATCAGAAGAAAAAAATAGTAGCAAATTAGTACTAGCTTGTGTGAATAAACTTAAAACAATAGAAAAAAAAACTAAATATTTAACTGATTTAATTTGTGTTAATGAAAACAGATGATGAAAAATTCAAGGTATATAGTAGTTTTCTACATACATAGATAACTCTAAAATGCACATTAAATTGTAAATTTGATAATAAAAAAAAAATTGGAATGGCCTAATAGTTGTGTATATAATTGAGACTTTTATATCTCAAGACCAAAAACTCAAGTGCATTATATTTTACCATCAAACCATTACAAGGTGTGACTTAATTTTTTTTTATATTTTATTACATACACCTAACACTTTTTGCTGCTATATTTAAAAAAAAAAAAAAAAAAAAAAGTTTGAGGCTCATGAAATTACGAGGCCCGGCGCCGTAACTCACTTTGCACTTGCTAAGGGCCGGGCCTGATGATCCTAGTGTGGATCAAACTAATGGCGTGGATGACTCACACATGAGGGAGAATTGTTGGAATTCAAGAGTAAGTGGTTAGTCCCACATCGACAAGGAATATAAAAAAGTTGAATATATAAGAGAGATGATTTGTATACCTAATTTCTTAAGATTTTGGATAGAGATGTGATGTCAAAGTTTCTTAAGAGTCCTAAATGTTTAGTCCGATGTCGTTTCCGAAGCTTCCCCGGTCTCCCGAACAAGTGAATTTCCCTCTTCTTTTTTCAGTTAGTGTTGGTTTTATCGTGTACACCAACTTGAAATTGACAATCCTTCCCCCTTAGGAATCTTAACAAACTCCCATTTTATTATGGGAAATGATATTTGAACAACCACTTTTGACAACTTTTGTGACAACTTTCTCTCTCATACTCACATTATCTTTTTACTTTCTCTCTCTATTGCTTTGGATTCTGTGTCAATACATCATTTCCTTTATAAAATTTTGGTTGTCACAAAAGTTGTCACCTATATAGATGTTTAAATAACACAAATATCTCGAAAGCGGGAAGGATCTCCAAAGCTAGTAAAAAGTGCATAGGTTGTAACATATACTGATTATCAAATTTATCTCAAACCTCCTTTGGAATCGTTACGTCTATGATATTATACATCACATCGTCTGTAGCACATATATGAATTGTTAAAACATCAATCTCTAGGAGAATAACAAAAGAAACGAAAATCAAGAAAATGAGATAATCTTTGCTCATGTAGTTTGGCTAATTATGCATACCTTTTACAATGTTAGAAGTTTTTTGTATATATATATATTACTACAGTCCAAAAATAAGAAGTTTCGCCAGTTCAGTTTCGTATGTGCCCCTTGACGGTCAAGGCTTGACCTTCTTTTGTGTCAACTATATGATTCTAACTCAACACGAATTAATCGTACAACTTTCTCCTTCACTCTGCCCAATCGGTGTCAGTCATATCTACCAGTTTCGTCTAACGCAACACCTCATGTAAACTTTGTTCAGACAAAATAAACCCTCATTTGCCATAATCTGAAATTTCATGTTCTGTTAAACCTTTCCAATTCGAATTAGTATTTTCAGTGCTACAAGTCATATATATATATATATATATATATATATATATATATATAGTACTACGTTCCAAAAGCAAGAAGCTTCGCCAGCCCAACTCCATCTCTGCACCTCGGCCTTTTTCCTGTGCATATTATATGATCCATACTCAACACGAATCAATCCTGCAACCATTTCCTTCATCTTTGCCCAGTCGGTGTCTTTCATATCTACCAGTTTCATCTAACACAATGTCTCATGTAAACTTTGTCGAGTCTACAACGTTTAACCCATGTTCGGCTAATTTTCAATGCAGGTTTGCGTAATAACTTCCTTGGTAAAGGGGATCGTGGCACATTACGTTCAACTTCAGCCTCCTATCCTTGAGATGATTCATTGACAAGGTTCTTTTGTGTGCAACTCCACTATATTTCGTCTCTCCTCCCTCATTCCTCAGAACAATCATTGCCTTTAAGAGTAGAGATCTTAGCTCTCACGACATTGTCTAGTCCTACTATAATTTTAACTAAGTGTTGAGCCTTTGACGACCCACGTTGAGTTAGTCCCCTTAAGAAATAACATCTCCCTCGTTCGGCTGCTCTAACATCACCTATGCTTTACTCGGCTAAGGGGCCTCCTCACAAGATTACTTAATCACCTATTTTCCGAGTTCGACAAACAAGTTTTTTTTAAGCAAAAGGAAAATTATACTAAATAAAAAGAAAGATGTTACAGAGATTGGGGGGCATTAGACCTAACCCAGGTACAACCCAAACAAGAATACATTGTGATAAATATGACTAAGTGGACCAACCCTAATCTAACGTAACAAAATTCACCCATTACGGATGCAACCTAACAAAGCAACGTTCAAGCGTGAAACCAGGTTACGAAAAATATGAAGTGTGAACATCTGCAAAGAACAATTATGGTATTAAACAAGGGAATGAATTGATCGCCAACACGGTAACAAAATCCAAGTACCAACAACTCCTTGAACAAAGCAGCAAGCATAAAAGCTCTTTTGAGCATTAACATTCCGAGAACAGTCCCACAAACTGACACATAAAACCATCCATTACCAGAGTGGAGGCATACCTTAACGCCTTGAAACCTGCAGATCTTAACAGATTTCGAACAAAAGAGAGATCTGGAACATCAGAGAAACGAATAGGTACGACCGCTAAATACAATAGTTGAATGAACAACAAAATGGCCACATATCTTCAACCACCCGGTCTTTGGTCAAGAATAGAATAAAAAAACCAAATTGTCGTATGCCCACAAATAAAAACACAACACGACGACGATGAATGTGGCCACACACATACCCACCATCGACCACACAAAAAAGAAAACAAACCGCCGCTACATCACGAGCAAAACAACCAGAGGGCGACTAACAAAAACACCTCAACTGAGAGGTTCCCACTATGACACCTTAAACTGAACCAGAACACATGATTGAAACCTTATCCTTCATTGGAGACCGGAGAAATATGCCGCCAGACCTAGCAATGGTTTCAAATATGCAAATGGTGCTGGCGGAAAAAAGAGTGGTGCAACCGTTAGAACGGCGAACACACCACTTGATCCATGTCTACATCTTGAAGAAAAGTTGATTTGGATTGAGAGGGGGAGAGGAAGGCGGTGGCTTGGAGGAAGTTTGTAGAGAGAGGTGAGAGCAAAGATATATTTTTTTTAGGAGTAAACTACTATCTTCTATATACTATATTCCATCAATAATACGTAGTTTGGTTTATTCACTTCAATTTTATTAGCATATATGAACTACTTTACCTCATAACCTACAAGCAAAGAACCACCGTATATGTCATTTGTTGTGATATTTTCAAAGCCCTGAGGAGCCTGCACAAAGGCAATTTCATGTCCCTTCTCTTCATCCATGAAGAAGCAAAGTGCATCCCTTATTGATTGAGAATTGTTTGAGTACATGTCACAATCTACATTGAGAATTATTTTCCCATTGCTAATCATTGATGACACCCTTATCTGCATTGAGGACCAACAATTAATATATTGTATACTTTTTTTTAGGGGAACAATTAATACATTATATACTAAACAATTAATTAAATTAACAGAACATGCATTCAAAAATTAAACTTCGTCCTAATTGAATTAAATTCACGATCAATATAGGCTTAGTGTGTGTATATAGAGTACCAATGAATTCATGGCTCCAGCTTTGAAGTTATGTTGAAATTGGGGTCTTTTCTCACGAGCCAAATATACCAACGTGGGCATAACAAACCCATCATCATCTCTGGTATTGTCCTTTCTATGAAGCAGTATCTATAAATAAATTAATACAAACCAACTAATTGTTATATTAAATTATTACCACATTCAAAACGACAATTAACTACCGTTGGAGGTATTTGAATAATTTGAGGGTGTCTGAGAGCATTTTTAAGAGTTTAAAAGCGATTACCTACAACAAATACGAAGATATTTTAAACTACGTCAGCCAGAAAAGAAAAAGATACATACTTGAAGAATTGTGTCATGGTCACGTTTAGATGAATATGAACCCCATTGAGAAAATTCCTTATGCTTTGAGTATGTTTCTTCTGGTACTTTACCGAACTTGGATACATTTTCTACTCGACTTTCCATATCTTGGTACATTCTCTATAACATGGAAATAAAAAACTTTCCATTATTTACATATTGATGATCCATTTTTCAATAATCTTGTCAAAAAATTATCTTTTTGAAAATACAAATCCTCAAACATAATAAGAAATTAAATATATTCATTCATGCGTAAATTTGAAATCACTACGAAATAATGGAATCAACATACTAATAAGGCTTAATTGCAGTTTTAGCACCCTAACTTTTCCAAAGTTGCGATTTTGGCCCCTTAAGAAAAAAATTTACAAAACAGCCCCCTAAGTTTTGCAACTATAGCAGTTTTGGCCCCAAGACTGATATTGACTCGGTCTACGCTGACGTGGCACCCTAAGTGGGTGCCACGTGTTATTTTTTTAATTTTATTTTTGCTTTGGGGGGCCAAAACTGCTACAATTGCAAAACTTAGGGTGTTGTTTTGTAGTTTTTTTCTTAGGGGACCAAAATCGCAACTTTGGAAAAGTTAGGGGGCTAAAACTGCAATTAAGCCTACTAATAAATATGAAATGAATTTCCAATTCGTTATTAAATAATCTTGAGTAGATTTATTGTTGTTTTTGGATTTCCAAACTGTTGTATTTGGATTTCCAAATTCTATTATCTACCGAAGTTGTTACTTGGTTGAGTCACGACCAGGTCGCTCTCTTTAAGACGTTTCGTGGCACTGCTCAAAATTGTGCAAGACAGACTATCAACCACGCCGCCTCCAGGATAAAACAAGTCCAGCTATAACTGTGCGGTTAACTACTGCACTGTAGAAAACCGTTCGAGATTTACACCTTTAAATATGGTACTAAGACCACTCTTTAATACTGAAACCACTTTAATATGGTATTGTTACCACTCTGTTATGGTGCTGAGACCACTCATATATGGTGTTACCACCATTTTAATTTCTCCAAAATATCAATATGGCACTACGACCACTCAAATATGGTGATACCACCATTCCACTTTTTGATTTCTCCTCAATTAAAATATTGAAAGAATATTTATATACCATTAAGATCATTCTTAATTCCGACGGGACATTATTATTCCAAAAAGGGACTATGATCTTAATAGTACTGTTTATTCCGAAGAGACTTATATTATCGAAGGGACTATGTTTTCAAGACCATTCATAATTCCGAAGGGACATTAAACCGAAAAGGGACTATGGTCTTAAGAACACTCTTAAGTCCGAAGGGACAGAAAAAAGGAGATGAAGAGAAGAAAGACTCGTCAACACAAGTCAAGAAAGGGAGAAGAGAGAAAGAGTTCCCAACAACACAATGATACTCTTTGGTGTGTATTTTGAACTGAGTGGAGTCCTCTATTTATATAGAGATTCTGTAACTGTTTTAGCAAAAATTGCGACAACAGTTACTCTAATGGATAAGCTTAAAATGAAGTTTATCCATTAATCAGTTCAACAAC
>Ga0228710_1005216_pt1 | contig 20241 bp, 11 predicted proteins | sample MedpolnodulmetaG_FD_177995 | JGI IMG/M metagenome (GOLD analysis project Ga0228710, IMG submission 177995) | Root nodule microbial communities from Medicago polymorpha collected in Santa Monica, California, United States - pink nodules | ecosystem: Host-associated > Plants > Roots > Nodule... | reverse complement strand
CTATAAAATCAGTCTCCTTTCTCCTTCCATTATTCTATCGTTGATTCAAATGGAGGACCGTGGTATTGAAACTCTGCTGTCCTATCACTGCTTGACAAGTAATACGATTATTTTTTCTCACAATTACGGCGTGTTTTAATATCGTTTCCTATTTTTTAAATCTTTATGATGTTGCAGGTCTTTTGCTCAAAAATCCAGCTCCATCCTTTGAAAGTGTTGTCAACAAGTATTGTGTGAAGTTTAGGACATACATAGTCGAGTATGATGTTGAAGAGGTGAAGATGATTTTGTCTCTTATGTTTCAATTTTTTTTTTGTTATCTATGATGATTCTAATCGTGTTTGTTGTTGCATCAGGGGGCTGTTATACTACCGAACATGTTCATGAACGACTTTGGCAACCAAGTTCAATGATTTGCGACTTTGAGTGATGCAAAAAACAATCAGTTTGAGGTGTTGGTTGAAAGAATTGATGAGTCTGTGTTTTTCTCCAAGGGATGGAAATCCTTGCGTGATTTTTATGGGATCAGCTTGGGTGCTTGGGTTTCTCTTATATTTGTGGATGAAATGAAGTTCGTGATTAAACTAAAAGATAGGTTTAACAAAGTGATTAATCCTCCCGTATTTGATCCTCCTATGCATTTTATGATTGACAAAACAAATGTCCAGACAACTTTTGATCCTAATCTCCCCCCTTTCACTCCTTTGATTTCTTATCATCGTGATGTCAACAACTTTCAAATAGAGTTTGTGAAGAAGTTAACTGAATTTGATGTATCCAAGGATTTTTTGGTATGGAAAATGTTTGTTGTAAGAATATTTATATTTACCAACGCCTGTCTTTTTTTGTTAGGTTGTTGACATGTTGATTTATTTTCCGTGTTAGGTGCTGATTAATGTTGACATGTTTATGATAGAGTAATGACAAGGGTTGGTGAGGGTAGGCCTGGTCTGTTCTTTCTTTACGGTTACGGTGGCACGGGAAAAACATTCATATGGAGGGCTATGTGCGCTGCACTGAGATCTCAAGGTGAAATAGTGTTGGCAGTTGCATCGAGTGGAATCGTTGCATTGCTGATACCAGGTGGAAGAACCGCGCATTCTAGGTTTTGTATTCCTTTCAGTGTTGACGGGTGTTCAACATGTACCATTGAACCAGATTCACCGTTAGCGATATTGATTGCTACGGCAAAGCTCATAATTTGGGATGAAGCACCGATGATGCACATACATTGTTTTGAGGCAGTTGATTGCTCTTTTAGAGATATTCTTAAAGCGGTGGACGTGCGAAATAAACACATTCCATTTGGTGGTAAAGTTGTGGTTTTTGGTGGTGACTTCAGACATATATTACCAGTAATACCCAAAAGTATCAGACTAGAAGTTGTACATGCGACAATTAACTCTTCTCATCTTTGGAGATTTTGTGAGGTTCTCACTCTCACCAAAAATATGAGAATTCTACACGGTGCACGTGAGTCAGACATTGAAGAAAGAAAGCTATTTTCAGATTGGGTATTGTGTATTGGTGATGGTACAGTTGGGGAAATCAATGATGTAGATATTACTATTAGTATTCCATCTGACTTACTTATTATAACATCAGGTGATCCTCTTGCTTTAATTGTTTCTAACACTTACTCAAATCTTTTAGAAGATACGAGCAATATAGATTACTTTCAAAACAGAGCTATATTAGCCCCTAAAAATTCCATTGTTGATCGGATAAACGAGTATGTGTTGGACTTGCTGCCAGGAGAAGAAAAAATATATTTGAGTTATGATAGCCCATTAGCAAATAAAACAGGTACCGATGCAGCGGACGATGTTCACACACCTGAATTTCTCAACACAATAGTTGCGTCTGGACTTCCAAATCACAAGTTGCGCTTAAAAGTAGGAGTTCCAATGATGTTGTTGAGAAATATAGATCAGAGTTTGGGATTGTGCAACAGAACTAGGCTGGTCATTACAAGGATGGGTAAGTTTGTGCTTGAAGGACAAGTCATATCCGGCTCTAACATAGGTGATAAAGTTTTTATTCCAAGAATATCTTTGATACCGTCTGATACTAGAATTCCTTTCAAGTTTCAACGAAAGCAATTTCCGCTTACCGTTTCTTTTGCAATGACTATAAACAAAAGCCAAGGTCAATCTTTGAAACATGTTGGCGTATATTTGCCATCGCCTGTCTTCTCTCATGGTCAATTGTACGTGGCTTTGTCAAGGGTTACTTCAATAGAAGGTTTGAACATATTAATATCTGATGATGATGGTGAAGACACTGATGTAACTTCTAATGTAGTTTATCACGAAGTTTTTCGCAATGTATCCTAAATTGTGTACTTGGAAGGATTGACCAAAATTAAACTTCTTCATTGTTAATTATTTATGCCTGACAATTTTCCCTAGGTTGTGTACTTTCTATTATTTAACAGAATTAAAGTTCTTCTATTCCTATGATTCATGGCTTAGAATGTATCATAAATTTTGTACTCTCTATGTTTTACGACTTATTGTTATAATTATTATGACTTATTCTACTATGGTATAATATTGGCTTAGGTAACATTGTGAGTTTCTACATGAAAATAAGACCCGTGCGTCAGCACGGGTCATGGTTCTAGTATATATAAATGTTAGATAGTCTCCAATCAACCCTAATCCCGCCTTTTTTGGTGGGTCTAAATAATTTTATTGAAAAAAAAGGTTTGCAAGGAATCGAACGAGGTACCCATAATAATAACTCCTTTGATCTTTTACACTAGACCACTAACATTTTTATTGAAAGATTTTGCTTCCAAAATAGATATGCAATCCTAAAGTCCTTTTTTTTAAGCCACCAACACTCATTTTTATTGTGTTTATTTCCACGTTTGATTACTTTCACATAATTTAGTTTATTTCCACTTTTTTTTTGTTGATTTCTTTTTTGAGATTTTGCATGTCGACACTCTCAATCATAACTTAGTTTTATTGTTTCTATAACTTTGAATGTAAGTCTAAAATTAATAATATAGTCGGTTTGATACTTATACATGAAACTCTATAAAACCCATACATCCTACGTGTTAGAGTGTAGTTTAAAATGAAGTGAAGTAAGAAAATGCAGATAGGTTGACACGCTTTGCCATCTCCCGCTTGAAGTAATAGTATGTATAAATGAAATTTATTTTTTGAGGATAACATAAAAAGAACTCCATCCGTTAAAAAAAAAAAAAGGAACTCCACTTATTATGTTTATAATATAGTAGAGCAATGCTATACATCAAGAAAGATTTTATCAAAAAAATTTTAAGAATGACATGGTAGAATAATCACCCTTAGATTTTATCAAGAAATTGTCTTGAAATTAATGTTAGCCAATAAAATCTCTGTCTGGCCGGAACTCATGTGGTGGTGGGTGTTATGTATTTTTTTTTTATGAAAGATTAATAAATGAGACTGAAATCTAAGAGTGATTATTGTGCCATGTCATTCTTGAATCTTTCTTGATAAAATCATTCTTGATATCTAACATTTTTCAATATAGTATAGTTAAGAAAGTGGAGAGTGATCCATATGAATTAGGTCTAATAGAAGAGTTTTTTTAGGGTTAATTAAGTTTTTAATCCCTATAAATTAAGCATTTTAGAGACCAAAACTGTTGATGAAATTTTTTAGAGACTAAAAGTGTTGATGGAAAATTTTATAGGGATTAAAAATGCTGATGGAAAATTTTATATGAACTAAAAAGTGTGATTATATTTTGTAGAGACTAAAAACAATACTGTGAATATTTATAGGGAGTAAACACTTAATTAACCTTTTTTTTTTATAAGTTGTAACAAAAGAGACTGATTTTTCACAGCCCGGCAAGTTAAAGTTCAAATTTCGTCTAAAGCATTTAAACATTTTTAATATTCAATAGTATTTCAAATAAAAATTAATATAAAGGTGATTTTATACTTATATTTTGAATACAAGATTGTTACAAAACGACAATGGAAAAAGATAGGGATGGGAAATAGATAGGGGTATCCCTCCGTGATGAGCGACGTGATTAGGAGAAGTGCTTGGAAAAAAGCAAAATCTTTGGTAATAGTGGGTGGGGTGGTGTGAAGTGAACGTCCTATACCCAAAATGCAAATTTGGTTGGTCAAGTAACTAGTGTTTCATTAAGGCCCCACCCCTACGTACCACCTTACCTCCAACTCCAAGATTGACTGCAACCTTTGCTTTCAAAGTTCAAATAATATTATTATTTATTTATTTATTATTTGATATATTAGCCTATCAAGAGTCTCTTTTAAGTATAATTCTTACTCTAGTTGTATGAACAGTTTAACACACAAAGAAACTAAGTGTGTGAAATAAAGTCTGGAGGTTCACTTTTTGCTGTGTCAATGTGGTACCACATTGACATTGACACACAAAGTATATTATACAGTTTAATTCCAGACTATTAATTCGTATGTGTGAATTATTGGAACCAAATATTCACATAAAGACTGAATTAATAGTCTCTTTTATTTATAATTCTTACTCTTTTAAGTATAATTCTTTCCCTAATATTAGTTTTTTTTCTTCTTCTGTGGTTGAGGTTTGAACCTCAAATATATTATACATTGTTCTTAAATGTTGGTATATTAGTTGTTAAACTAGTATATTTTCTGTTGCTAGGATTTAAACATTGAGTTTTTAATTTTTTTTTTTGAATCAGCAAAATTTTATTGAACACCAAATCCATGTACAAGACGAACAGAGACCGGTGAAACATGAAGTACAACCAAAAGGCGTCGTATATAGACGTAACACCTAAAAACAAACACCAACAAAGACACTCCTACAATTGACACCCACCAAAATAAACACCTAAAGTTGACTCCTATACAACCAACTACCGAAAAATGAAATCCATAACACCCATTGCCACTACTCATCCCAAAAGAACACCTTTGTAAAGGAAAATCCAATCCTCAACACCAATACTGAGCCAAATCCGAAGAACTCCTTTTCTAAAAATCATTCCGCTTCCACCACCGCACAACCTCCAGACCACCGAAAGAGCACCTAAAACAGCCCAAAACCAAACTTGAACCAATCAACTGACTTCCGATCTCGAACCAAAAGCGATGGGCCCATCAGACTTCAGAACCAACTTGGAAGGGCACCCTCACCCCCGGTCCACCAGAGGAGCACCAAAGCCAGCCAAAACAAAATTGCAGCAAGACACCAACTCCCGATCTCGAAGCAACATAATCGGCCCACCAGCATCCAACACACAAAAAGTAAGACAAATGGCGTGATTTGCGGTGGTACAAAATGTCAATCAAATCAAAGAAGGAAACTGCTGAGCTCGAAGGACATGCACCCTCAAAACACCCTAAAACACCTAAAGAACCCAACACTCAAACTAGAGCCAGCGACAACGAATGTGGACCCGAAAAACAGAGGCGGCCTCCACAAGGAATCACCCACAACAACCACCTCAAAAACACCCACCTCCTTACCAAGCGACAAAACCACACCCTGAAAAAACTCCCGCCCGCAAATCATCTGACTCCAGATCTACGACTACTCATCTAAACCACATCAAGAGAACCCCTACCTACACCCACGCAAACCAGATCACCACCACCTCAACCGAAGTCACTACAACACAAAAACACCCCCCACCACCAAACATCACCCCCACCACCACCACCACACATCACCACCACCACCACCATAGGACTACCCCGCCAGATCACCTCACCAAGAAACAGACGACAACACAAAACACAAATCTAGAGGAAGACGAAATCCAACAACAAAACACGGGCAACAACGCCGGTCTGAAGCGGACACACAATTCATATCGTATAGAGGCGGCCGCCGGTGACAAGGAGAAGGTGTCCATCGCTAGAGTAAACAACAACACCAACCTTCAACTGGTCGATGCAACACACCGCTACAACACCTCCCCGGCACAAAAAGCCTCCCACCGAGCCACCACCACATCACCACCATAACGCCCTCGCCACCGCCCAACTCGACCAGCACCACCCCAACACCACCAAACACTATTCGACAAGTTTTGAAGGTAGAATGACACACATTCTTTGGCAGCAAATAAAGGACGGTTGTTAGCCTATGATTGCTAACATGGTAGTAATGAGACCACCTACACTTGTCCCAGTAATAACAACTTGCATCCTCACCGACTATTACTGCTTCCATTGATGCAATCAAACATGTGTGTGATTGAGTGAGTGGGGATGGAAGATCGGAATAAACAACCAGATGTAGGAGAGAAAACATGCTAGTAGGAGGTTTGATAGAGAGCAGCCGCACCATATCTGGAACAAAAGGAAACACAACCGCGGACCAGAACTCGACCAGACCCATGAACGGAGAGCAACAACCTCAGCCCATGTCTATCAATTTCTATTGTTTTAAAGTGATTCATCTATTTGTTTTCCATATATCCACACGAATAAAAAAGTTCATTTCAAGTTGTTGTAGTATCCTAATTGGATAGTTACTTGTGCATTATTCAATTAATTTTCATTTTCCCTCTTGGCTGCAAGTTGTAAAATATGAATACTTGTAAAATATTAAAATCTATATATTCGATTTTTCAATGACCAGTTACTGTTATTCAAGAAAAAATGGGATCAATCTATGATCTTTATCTAGACGAGGAAATATATCTTCGATTTACGTTTTCTTAACATAGCTCAGTGACCTACCAATACCTAACTACGTAATTTCGATGCAGTTGTTGAATTGGTGAATGGTGATGGTTACATGACTTCGATGTGGCTTGAACCGGTTAAAAGGGGCAAATTTATCCAAATTTGTACATGAAAGAGGAAATCAAGTTAACACGTTTTAGACCTAACTAAATCGTCTACCCGTGTGACAGCACTGATCATATACATTTTTAAAAGTAGATATTTGCAAGTATTATCTATCTATAATTTCTAAAACCAACAACTTTTTTTTTATAAAACCAACAACTTAGTTAATTTAATCGATCCTTCAAAACAAATGTGCAGATCTATATAAAATATGGTTGAAACATTATGGAGACTGGCGCCAAACATGTGAAATTATACAAACTTATAGCGAGACATTCCACAAATTTTGTAATATATCGAGGGAAAAAATGAGAATTGGCCAAAGATCAATATTCTCATTTACTTTATAGCAAGGCTAACTTTATGTATGATTCAAGTTGATTGATTTGTTTTTTTATGATGTATTCGTTTATCATTGAACATCTACTGTCTTAACATGATGTTAGTGTGTATAATATTATTTTTTTAAAAACATGGATCCTTCTTATATCATTACGTATGACAAAGTTATTAGCCATAAAACTAACTGATTAATTTAAGATCCAAGTGAGCATAATCTAAAAATAAAGAACCAAGTATCCATGAATCATTCATGCAAATCAATAGTAATACATGAAGACAAATCCCAGTTCAAGACATACACATAGGAAATGGTACACGCCATATAACAAAAGACCACACTACACTATCAATGTCATAAATAAAACAGAATTTCTCTCAATTGCTGGAGCACCAATTTTGATTGCAGTCCCTCGAGACAGTCATCGAAGTGTGCAGTAGTATTTCTAATTTCATTGTGTAATTCAGGGCTTTTCAACGAATGCATTAGTGCATTTCCATACATGTCGCATGTCATCAATAAAATAAACATTCCTTGTGTCCTTTAAAAGAATCGACTCCAAACAACTTTAAAAGAATCTGATTGTACATCATCCTCACTTAAAAACTTGACAGAACCATATGTAAAGTTCCTGAGATCATGTGCATAAGGAACATGAAGACTCCACATTACAAAGTACAATCCCATATGCTCATAAAACATGAGTCGGTTCAATCTTTGAAACAACGGTAGAGAATGTTTTGGATACACGATCTCCTTACCATAATGATACTTCACTTGGATGACGAATCAAGCTGGTTAAACGTTGATCAAAGTTACAGAACCACTATCTCGTAATTCGTAAACATTATGGAGTTCAAGCCATCCAACACTGAAGTATAATCTTCCGATTATCTTCTCAATTAGGACTTCAAATTGATTGCAGGCAAGATCATTAAAGAACACAACGTCTCAAGTTCGACCCCAAAGTCTTGATCAACAATGTTGGAAAAACCAAATAATTCTGTTATATATGAGAAAGGGATGACACATGTTCTGCTTCCAAACAATGTAGCAGCAATGAGTAAAAATAGACTTCTACAAAAACAAAAAAGAAAAAGATAAAAATGTAAAACATTCTTAAATGAACTAATTGACACACATTCTGCTTCCAAACAATGCCCTTCACTTCTATCAAAAAAAAAAAAACAATGTCCTTTAGAAACCCTAAACTAAGAATTTTAGTTTTGCAAAGATACGAAAAAAGGAGCAAGTGAAGTTAAAAATTTGTTGACATGTGATCAAAATCATTGAGAATTTAGCATGATTTACAAACTATTAACTCAACAATAGCTTGTATCCGATGTCTTATAATTTGGTCGGACTCACTGATTGGGTGATACAACATGTGATCAAAATTGTTCAATTGATATGCTCCCGTGTGTTGTCTTTGGCTTTTAACATGGACTCAAAGCCCTATGAATCTATTACAACCAAATAGCAAATCAATGAGATACATGTAATGATCTAAAAGCTCCGACATTTCTCAAAGTAACTTATCATGGATTACTATTAACTATATTAAGGCATCAACTCAAATTAAATACAAAATTAGCATAGTTAAGCTTTGCACAAACATGTTTTTACAAACACAACCCCAAACAATTCCTCAATCTAATAAGGAATGTTATTTATAAGATCTGAAAAGAAAGAAAAAACAACAAATCAGCAAGAACAAACAAAACCAAACAAAAATAAATGATTCGTTGTTCTCAAGAATGATCTGATACGATATGAGGAGAATATATAAGCATTACCTCACCTTTTGAATCCGAATCATCGCCGAAATGCTATCCGGAAGCGTGAAAGAATCCAGAAGCTCTGCAATTACCTCAATCATTGAAGAAGAGTAATCCGTCATAATATGTTGCCTCGTTCTAGCTGCCGCAATTCATAGCTATGGAACAACCACTTAGTTCACCACCGCCACCAGAGTTGAAAAGGGAAGAAGAAGTAGGAGAATCACATGAACTTTTTGGCGGTGAAGGAAGAAGTGAATGAGTAAGGACTGACACGTTTTCGGTGATAGAAGGCTTGAACGGAAAGAACCCGCCATTCTGAGGTCCATGGACATGTGAGGGCAGGCCGTGGTGGACAGAGGGAGAGTAAGCGTGTGTTGAAGAGAGAAAGCAGTGCTGGAAAAAAAAGATGAACAAAAAAAAAGTTGATAGGTTGTGGGATGTATATAGGAAATAAAACATCATTGAATGTGCATTGAAGATTGAAAGTTTATGTTGTGTGATGGATGGTAACTAATTACTAATTGGTGGAGAGAGATTTCAAATTTTAAATTCAAATGGGGGCGCCAATTGTTTTTAGTTTAGGGTTGGAGTGTTAGGAAGGATTAGATATAAAGATATATCAAATTAGACAAATGTAAATTATTAGGTCAAAACCGAGACATTTTTATTGATATATTGGATACTGAAAAATGATATTTGTAGAGTTATTTTTGAAACAACTTTTAAGACAATTCTCTCTCGTATAAACATTGTGTTTTTACTCAATCTATATTTTTAATTCTCTCAATATTGTTTTTGTTTAAAAAAAAGAAGGAGAAAAAGTATTGTCCTAAAAGTTATCTTATGAATTGTTGCACAAATATAATTTCTTTTGGATATTTGCTGCTATTTAAATTTAGGACTAACAAATGAGAGTTTTTTTAAGTAGATAAATGATGTTTTTTTTAGGGTTAATAGACTTTTACCCCTGTAATATAGGGCACTTTTGGTTTTGCCCCCTAAGCCCATTGACTCAGCAGAAATTTAATTTCCTAATTAATTTGTTTTTTATAATTTTTGAAATTTAATTTTTATATTTTTAATTATTTTTAATTATTAATAACATGTAAATTGTTTTTTACGCGTGGCAATCAAAAAATAAATAAAAAATAAAAAGCTACTTAGTTGCCACGTCAGAGATTCTGCTGACTCAAAGGGCTCGGAGGGCAATCCTGAAGAATCTTTATTTTACAAGGACGAAATCTATTTTTTTTTTTTTACAGGGGACAAAACCAAAAGTGCCCTATATTACAGGGAAGTAAAGACCTATTAACCCTTTTTTTTAAAGTCCAATAAAGGAGAATTAACATAAACTGGATCATAATTAATATATTTTTTTTTATAGATTTTATTCACCTTAAAAGGTGAAATTTTCGCTACAAAACTATTTAACAAAAAAAAATAAGTTTAAGTGCCACCGATTTAAAGTTTGAACATATTGATCTATATAACTTTTTTGCCATCCTCAAAAACGTAAATGAACTATTATATACATTCTCAAAAAAGTCAGATTGAACCTCAAAATATATTTATGATAAATCATGATTAACTTACAATTTTTTATAACTTATAAAATTTAACTTGTTAAATATGTTGATACTGGTTCACAAATCTTAGATCTAAGAACAAAAAAACCAAAACGGTTAGATACGACGTGTGATCTGAGTACGAATTCAAATTTCTATAGTTGTGTGAGTAATCGAGTTTGCCAATGAAAAGCGGCTACTAGATGACTCATTTGGCTGATATAGAGGGGCCAACGACAACCATAACACTACACGCCAATTGTATCGTTTCCAAATTTCTAATGGATTTGAGATTGTTTAGATTATTTTTTACCAAATAACATAACTAGAATTTCACTCTTTAAAATAAATAAATAGATAATATGAGGTTCGAACCACTATCGCAATATAATTATAAAATGTCTATATTAACTAAGATATGTTCACATAAACAACAAGATTGTTTAGACACCAATAGTATTCTCTTTTATTCAAAATATAATATAAATATACTTAGTCTGACACATATTTTTATGTAGTCATATAAAAAGAATCTATTTTTTTTGAATAAATATAAAAAGAAGCTATTAGTTAATAAACATATTAATTTGTAGGCTACTATAATTTTGAAGCGCAAGCCGTGGTAGGTGATGTTTTGAAGATGTCTGTCATCATGGGTTTGCACCGATTAATTTAAAGTATTATCCTTTTTTCAAATGATGATCCTTGTTAGTCCATTTTCATATTAGTTTAAAGATATGTAACAAAAAAAAAAGATAAATAATAAAATACAAGATGTTTTTATTGGATTTGTCACATAAATATTTTTAAAACGTTAACATTTTATAATTTTTATTAATAGATATTAAAAGAAATTTTTTTGCTGCATGAAATAGTCAATTGTTTGTAGTGTTTAATATGAGACGAAGGAAATCTTCTCAAAGAAAAATGAGACGAAGGAAACTAAATAGTATAATATTGTTGTTTTGAGAGAATCAATTTTCTAAATACATAAATTAAGTAAACTAAATAGTATAATATTATTCTTTAATAAAATGTGTATTCAACTTTTTAAAAATATAAAACTAGTTTTTCAATAAAAAGTTTATACTTTTAATTTCTTAACCCTTAATAAAATTATTGATAAACTAGCCGTAAATACAATCACTCATTTAGTCCATTTTCTGATCTTGAAAGAATTTTCTTTGAGAGAATTCCTAATAGTACATCATAAAATGCACATATATAGCAAACTATTTGCTGTTTGATATTCTATTTCATTATTAGCTGACGATCAAGACGTCAAAAAAAAGATCACCTTACCAATCAATTTTTGTGGTCCTCCATCTGCTTCCCATATGCCCAATCCGTTTCCTTAATTTTTCCTCTCTACTGTAGTCGTGTACTCCATATCCATTCCTAAACAACAAGCCACCGAAAAAAGAGATACATAATTAATTAAGCTAGATTCAAGTTTTTAAAATAGTGCAAGTGCAACTCGGTTGTAGCTTTATAGACAGATCTATAGATTTAACATTGCTACAATTTTTTTAACAAGCCAAAAGAAATATATTACGATCACAATAAATTCCTTATCAGTATAAAGTGTGCAAACAAAAACGTCAAAAGTATACAAGGTAACCAGTCATAAGGGAACCATAACACAAAGTGATTAGCCGATGCGCAAACAAACAATCGAGCTCAGCCACCGCATATGAAAATGTAACTGTCATTAACATTATCGACCTTCGTAACCAAGAACATTATATTTTTTAACAAGTGGTGAATGTTGCTTTCCTTATTCATCAACATCAACATTAAGCTAAAATTTAAGCTAACATTAACATTAACCTAAAAGAATATATCTTATTTTTTCTAACAAGTGGTGAATGTCGCTTTCCTTATTCTTGAAAATTATATTATTTCTTTCGTTCCATTTAACCCACACACAACAAAGCTAAACAAGCTGCATAAAATTACGGCGCCGACACGTACCTCCAGAAACATAAACAAACCGAAAGAAATGATCTTGTACAATACATGACACAACAGTAGAAGTGCCAAACCACGCCAAAACGGCACCCCACAAAGAACCAAAACACGAATAGTGAAGAAACAAGTGTTGCGTCGTCTCAATGCCACCACAACGTGAAATACAACTCTGAGTCTCAGAAGGAATGATGCCACAGGCTACCAAATTGTCTTTGATAAGCAACCTATTCCGCAAAAGTCTCCAAGCAAGAATAGTCACCTTCAAAGGAACCTGTCTGTGCCAAATTTGATCCGTAGTAACAACAGTATTGTGCATCTCTTGAGGGTTTGTTTGGTTCGAGAGTTTTGGAGGGGAGAGGAGGGGAGCAAATTTTATTGCACTGCCAAAATTATCCGTAGATTAATTTAAAATCTCAATATTATCCTTATAACAACTTTTATTATTATTAGGTTATATTATCATTTGTAACAACTTTTATTACTACTTGTAACAACCCTAATACTAATCCATTATTCCATCATCTATCTCGTGTTGTTATCGATTACATGTTATTGTTTCGTTACTTTATTATCCTTATTTAATTAAATTTAAGGGTAAAACAATAAAATAATTTTAAAATCCCTCTCATCCCCTTGCGAACCAAACACATTTTTAATTAAAATATCTTCCCTCCCCTCCCCTCCGTTAAAATCCCTCCTCTCCCTTCCCCTCCTAATTCTCGAACCAAACAGACCTTGAGTGGTAAGCAACCGGTACACACCTCGAATCGAATAACCCCCGCTGGAATCAGGTCTCCACTGTCAATGATCTAAAACATTATGCTGCAAAGAAACGTCAGAAAGTAAAGTCCTACACTCTTCTAACATCTCCTCCTCCCACAACTTATGCCGCCATCGCCAACCAACCCCGCTTTTCTCCCATCTCAACACACACATCGTCGCAACTGAAAACAAATTATTTTCTGCCAAATCAAATAAGCCTCCTACAGAACGACTGCAATTTTAAAAAATGAAAGTTGCCATTATTTAAATTAGAAAAAATGGAAACAAAATAAAATAAAATTAAAACAACCAACTTTTATTGGTATAAAAGAGAACAAAGCCTGATGAAAAAAGAAATTAAGAAACTAGCATGAAGTTCCTAGGCATGGAAGCTCAGAAAGATCATCAAATAAAAGATTTTGAAACTGACTAGAATAAATCTTTAAAAAATGGATATTGTATATTGTATGCATGGTTGAAGTTCGAACCCCGAATACGCCAACCTTTTCATATTTAAAATGTGAGAGTTTCAAACACTAGACTACTTGACAAAAATATATTAAAAATTAAGATATTTGATTATTTTATAAATAATTTTTTATTTTAAAATGTTAAAAGTGTCTAAGAGCATTTGTTAATGAGATATTTATTTTCTTGAATCTTTAGTAGTTATATAAGATAGGAAGAAAGGAAGAAGCAACGTTGGTAGAGCAGTAGTGTATAGTCCACAGTTAACCTGTCTGGCGGCAATACAATACTGTCTGTCGTAAATTAACAACTCAGTTGCTTAACGTTTCATTCTAACATACCAATTTCCGTTTCATCCGAAAAACACAACACCAACCAACAACACAATAACAATCTTGGATTTCACACACTCACAGTGGCAAAGTTGTAAAATGGAACGAAAACAAGGCTTCTTTTCATCCCTTAAAGACGAAGTAGTAAGAGGACTTTCACCGGCGAGGTCACGTGCAAAATCTCCGGCGAGAAGTGCTTCTCCGATGTCAGGACTTCTCCGTCGCCGGAGAAAAAACCAAGGTGTTCCGCCGGAGTTGTTTATGACGAGATCGGGAAGTTTAAGACCAGTAGAAGCTTTATCACCGTTGAAAGAAGGTCCTGATGGAACCGACGGTGAAGATGTTGGTAACAGAGGTGAAGGCAAATGGGGTCATTGGATGAAGGGTCAATTAGCTAGAGCACCTTCTGTTTCATCTTCATCTTCTTCGAGTTCTTCTTCTTCAGCAAGCAAAAAATCTGATCTGAGATTGCTTCTTGGTGTTCTGGGTGCTCCTCTTGCACCTGTTCATGTTTGTACTACTGATCCTTTTCCTCATCTCAGCATCAAAGACATTCCCATTGTTAGTTTTTCTATCTCTCACTCATTTTATTTTCTTTCGTGTTAAGCAGAAAATATTTTTTTAGTTTCATTGAATAACTTATATTTATTAATCAGATAGATCAATTATTCAATGAATCTGAAACTAGAATCTTTGTTTATATTTGAGACCGGAGGGAGTAAGGAAAATTTGATCAATAATTGTTCAACACATTAATTGAACTCAGGTTATTGGGTTGTCTCGAACGATTCGTGTTAAGGGATCTCATTAACAACTCAAGCTCAATCAATTGATTACATTGTTTATCTATGATGTCATAGTTTTGTTTGTTTATGTTGTTATGTTTGAAAATCAAATAGGCTAATTAGGTGAAACATCATAGGTTGTTTAATAATTTATTTTCTTTTTTGGTTTTTTATGTTGTGTGTTTTAATTGGTAGCTAGGAAATTAAAGGGGTTTTGACTTTTGAGTAACTTGGCAAGACTAGGTGAAGTTGCTTAAATGCAATTGAAAAATTTGCAAAAAAGTGTTTTGTTTAGCTATACTATGTGTGTGTTTGGTTCTGGATGTAAAAAATTGTTGAATGAATTGATTTTGTAAAAATGATTTTGGTGAAAAAGTGAATTGAATGTGAAGTGATTTATGTTTGGAAAGGTTCATGTAAAAGTGATTTGAAAGATAAATTTGAGTGTGAAAACTGAAAATCATGTTTGGAGTCCGAAGCTACAAATCCTAGCTTCAAGTTAGAATTATCTCTGCAGGCAAAATCAATTCTATGCGCATCGCCTAAACATGTTAAAATTAATTGTGTACATGTTTAATAGTACATGGTTTGTGGTTTTGCTACTCTGACTCTCAGTATCTTTGTCAGCCAAACCTCGGTTGTAGGAGTATCTTTGTGCTACTCCTACTCAGCATCTTTCTCAGTATCTGAGTCGTTAGATTAATCCAACTCCCGAGACCGAAATTTGGCTGGAGATACTGCAAAGGATCCAAGTTGGGTTTTGTGCTCTCATGGTCTATTGGATGATATTGGGAAAATTTAATGTATCCTGGTGTGTGCAGGAGAGATAGAACTGGGGAGAGGAAAGAGGGATATTGGATTTGTTTTAGCTACTTTTGATGTTATAATGGTTTCTCTTTTTCTACATTTTGTATGAGTAATGAAATGTAATGTTGTGGTGATATATATAATTTGGCGTTGTTACAGGAAACTTCTTCTGCTCAGTACATACTGCAGCAATACATTGCCTCTTCGGGTGGTTTGAAGATTCAAAATTCAATTAACAATGCTTATGCAATGGGAAAGGTGAGGATGATAGCCTCCGAGTTTGAGACTGCTAACAAAGTCACACGTAGCCGGAATTCCTCCAAAGCTGCAGAGTCTGGTGGATTTGTCTTGTGGCAGATGAATCCGGATATGTGGTATGTGGAGCTTGCTCTTGGTGGCAGCAAAGTTCATGCTGGTTGCAATGGGAAGCTCGTGTGGCGCCACACACCTTGGCTCGGTGCACATGCTGCAAAAGGACCAGTGAGGCCTCTTCGACGTGCGCTTCAGGTAAATTTTTACTGTGATGTTCACTCCTAACTTTACATATATGCCTCTTGTTATTAGATAAGTAGTTTCTTGATAATCTTTTCTCCTCATCATTCATAAGTTAGTTTTATTTCTGTTATAGTTTGTTACGGGATATTGGATGTTGTACATCTTATAAATAATCCCTCATTCGTAATCTTTTGTTCAATCAATTGCTCAATGATATGCCCCAAGAACAACTGCTAGCATGTTTATCAATTTAGACTTGTTGAATTATAATGTAGACTTGTTTCTATTTATAGGGTCTTGATCCAAGAACAACTGCTAGCATGTTTATCAATGCAAGATGCATTGGGGAGAAGAAGATAAATGAAGAGGATTGTTTCATCCTCAAGCTTTGTGCAGATCCGTCGACATTAAAAGCCAGGAGTGAAGGTCCAGCAGAGATCATAAGGCACGTTTTGTTCGGATACTTTAGTCAGAAAACAGGACTTCTTGTTCACTTGGAAGATTCCCATTTGACCCGCATTCAGAACAATGGAGGTGATGCAGTTTATTGGGAGACCACGATAAATTCATTTCTTGACGACTACAGGCCTGTTGAGGGGATTATGATTGCTCACTCGGGTCGATCTGTAGTAACACTTTTCAGGTTTGGAGAAACAGCAATGAGCCATACTAAAACCAGGATGGAAGAAGCATGGACAATTGAGGAGGTTGCGTTCAATGTCCCCGGTCTTTCCATAGATTGTTTCATTCCTCCATCAGAGCTACGATTTGCTTCTATAAGTGAAGCCTCTGAGCTTCCTCATGGTCAGCGGGTGAAGAGCGCTGCAGCTGCTGCTGCATACCAGGCCAAAGCTGCGCAGTTCCAAAAATCACACGAAAGCAATACGAATAACATTAACTGGACAGTGGATGTTTAGCAAAGACTAAGTTTCTGAATTAGCCTAATTGTTGTAGCTTTATTTAAGGGCCATTTGGTTCTCGGGATGACAAATTACTGCAGGTAAAATGGTAAAGATTGCAGCAGGGTTCATCAAATTTGTAAATAGAACTGATCAGTTACAGTCTTACAGATTCTGAAAAATGATTTCTATTACTCTAGGTTTTTGGTGGACGATTATGTACATCAAGGTTATGTTTTTTCCACATCTTTTCCTATAGTGCGAAATTGGGAATCTGCTGATTGTTTTATAAGTTATTATTCTTGTTGATGTTTCTTTTTCCACATCATAGAACTAGGATCATTATGTTAGCCAGAACCCGGGGCACTGGTTAAGGAAGCAAATGTAGAAGCTTTTGCATTGAAAATTGTGTAATCAAGACTTTCAAAGTCAAAAAAGTGTCTTTTTTTTATTTAATTTTTTCTTTTTTAATACCTTAACGAGTGCCGCCCCGAGTGCCGCCCCGGCACTGGTTAACACAACCCTTTTTTTATTAGGAAAAGAAAACTATTCAAATTTAAATCTATTATGAGTGCATGACATTTCTTGTAATGTTGATGATAGTTTTTTCCTCGTGCCGTTGGATATAATAATTAGTCTGTCCCTTATGTCCCATGTGCGCTGCTAACACCGAATATGAATCATGAGGCTTTCAACATGCTTGAGATGTTCACTCTCTTTATTTTTTTTAATTGGATTGCATTCTCTGATATCTGTATTAGATATGTTTTTAAAAATGAGCTATTATTTTTCTTTTCTAAACTTCGTTGTATATTCATTCTAAATTTTACATCATAAATATAAATCATTTACTTTCTATTCAATTTTCATCGAATTAATTTTATAAGATCAAATTTGTTTAAAAGTTAGCTTAGAATGAGAAATGTCCCTATTTTATGTCTAATACGTTTTGAAGAGAAATCCTAACAACACATATTTTAACACACATTCTCTTTGATCGGTTAAAATTTATATGAATTCCAACTAATTTATATGGGATCTACATGATTTGGTAGGACCCATGTGAATTTTTAGTCAATCAAAAAAAGTGTGTTGAAAAAAGTGTGTTGCTATCATTTCTCACATTTCGAATACAATTACCTCATGTGGAAATACAATTATCTCCGGTGGAGGAAATCTAGAAGAAAACAAAAGTCATGTTTGTAAACTCCTACTTTTAAATACACATGTAAACAGATTTATCCTCCCAAAAGATCTTGAAGTGGAACTATTAAAGCTTTATTTAGTAAATTTAGTAAATAATTTTAAAGAAATTTTTGAGGGAAATTTTAAAGAAATTTATTAAGTGTTTATTTACAAGTTATTTTAGAAAATTATTCAAATAAGTTGAAAAGTCTTTGAATGTAAGGGAGTATGTTTGGTATTGATAGCTTTATAGCTTTTGCAAGTAGGTACGTTTCCTCTAAGTCCATGTTTAGGCAGACCATCCAGCATCCCAATTTTCCAAACTTTGTTTTTTGGTAGATTTCAAAACCTTTTTTATTTATTAAAAAATAAAAGTATGAGAAAAGAGTAAATATTTGGTGTCTTTTGGATCAAGTTAGAATAATGGCCAGAGCCATCCAACACAGTCATTTCTTCCGGATAATCTTCCCATCCAAAACAATGGATTTCACTTACTAGAATGCTCTCGTGTGTGCCAATTCCATCAATTATTTGAACACTCTCTTGTACTCTAGATGCACACATGTTCTACCATCAAATATTGAAAATTAGACATATTCAAAATTGTTACTCTAAATTTGTTTTTTTCCGTAAAAAAGAAAAGGTACACAAGTTTTTAAATTACCTCTTTTTTTACCTTGATCTTTTTCCATTTTTTGGGTCGTCTTTCTTGCAAGTTTCTTTACAATTTGATCAACTTTCGAAAACATTCTTTTTTAGAGGACATCCTTTACTTCGAGTCACTACAACGTCAATGATTTTAGTCACTTGATTTCAAACTGAACCGTCTTCTTCTGTAATGCCAAAATATATTTCTTAGAGGTAAACTCATTTTTTTATATATTGATCAGATTCATCATATTTAACAAATCATGACCAATATTTATCATCATAGATACCACATCATAAAAGAAAGAGCAATGCTAGCCACACTCGCTCAACCACTCTCTTTTGAGTACTTTCCCAACCATTGGGCCACGTGGCTTACCTTTTAAAAAATGCTAAATTTGCTTACCGGCTTTCTCGCTCTACCGGTTTCATCAACTCTTTGCTATTCAATATTTTGAACCTAATGATCAAAACAACATTTAACAAGTGTATGTATTTGCCTTATAATACCTGTTACCTAAAGCACACAAAAATGTGTCTACATAAAATACCTCTGAATTGCAATGAATAACACATACATTGTATTACTCAAAGTCTTTCTCAATTAAGGATACCTTGAACATTATGTTTAAAATTTTGTCAAAAATTTTCTTGTTTCCTATAAAAGAATATATGTAGAATTCAATCTCTCCAATCTCTCAAAGCAAGTATGATAATAAATCATAAGAGGAACTTCCACTTCCAAAATGACTTGCACAAGCTACCAATGTATTAAATGAACAAATACATGTCTGGTGTAAGTGGTTCGGACAAAACCAACAAAACCGAAAGTTCAAACCGAAAAAATATCCGACCTTGTTTGTGAAGTAGCAATAAACGTCACAAGAAAGGGGGGGTTTGAATTGTGACCCTTTTAAAAATTATTCCTGCAACTTTAAATAAGTAATATATGCTCAAGAAAAATTTGGTTAGTGGTAATAAAATATTATAATATTAGGACCAGAGAACTTTGGATAATAAAATAAATAAAAGGACCAGAAAGTTCTGGAATAAAAGACTGAAATAAATAAAGCGGTAAATGACCAGAGAACTCTGGATATATAACTGAAATAAATAAAGCAGTAAATGACCAGAAAACTCTGGATATATAACTGAAATAACTAAAGCGATAAAGGACCAGAACACTCTGGAAATATTAAGAATAAAATAATTAGTAAATAAATAGGACCAGAAAGTTCTGGATAATTATTAAGTAGTAGATTATTAATTTTATTTTAGTTTAAGGACCAGAGCACTCTGGAAAATTAATATTTTAGTTATAGGTTAAATGTGACGGCCAGAATTTAAGAGATGAGAGAAGAGAGAGAACACAAGAGTTTT
>Ga0228710_1005215_pt1 | contig 20245 bp, 9 predicted proteins | sample MedpolnodulmetaG_FD_177995 | JGI IMG/M metagenome (GOLD analysis project Ga0228710, IMG submission 177995) | Root nodule microbial communities from Medicago polymorpha collected in Santa Monica, California, United States - pink nodules | ecosystem: Host-associated > Plants > Roots > Nodule... | reverse complement strand
TACTATAGCCCAACACTTTATTGGTGATCCATCTTTAATCAAAGATAGGTCCGGTGAATTACTTTCTAATCTTAAATGTAAATCATTAGGAGATTTTAGATGGTACAAAGATACTTTCCTTACTAGGATTTTAGAATGTAAATTATATATATATAATTTAAATTTAAATGAGGTTATAAACCATTATTAAGCATGGAAACCGAGGCCTAAGAATTTTAGAAATACCATCGGTACTAAGGTGGGGTCCCAAGGAGGCAATATTAGAGTCTCTATGATGATAAGTGATATGAATTAATACATGAGTTCATAAATCGGCGCCTAAGGGAATTACATCATCGTATGAAAGCATGGTTGATGAAGATATTTTGAGGTTTTATGAGCAGACATGAATGGAGTGTTGCATGGGTGACTTAAAAAAATTTGGAGCATGAAATTCCATAGATAAAGACATACAAGAACTTAGGTTTTTGAGAACTGACCTTTTATAGTAAAGCACTTGAAAGTGTGTAATAATGAATTAACTAGTCCTGAGATTTCTAAAGGGGTACATGTACTAATTGGCATACTTTGGGATAAAATTCAAAAGATGCAACTCTTAATTAGACGCATAACGTGTGAGACACACAAGGAGGAAAACTTTAGCTCGTATAAGAGACATAACCTTTGGACGGTTTGAGTTGTCAAAAAATGCAACTTTTGGTCATTTGCCAACAACTAATTCTTGCGGGCATTTGTTACTGACGAAATTTCAACTTGTCAAAGCGGACAATAAATCAACAAAAGTCAAAATTTCAAGAGAAGTATGTGAAAACATGACAAGAATAGATAAATCAACAGAAGAGATAACTTGCAAGCGATATAAGTATAACACATTAGACTTCAACATGATTCCTACTAATGCGGTTAGTTGGGAAGAGGATCATTCAAGCACATGATATACAGAGACATTAATTTGGCGGAGTACCAACCAATGAAGAACGAAATGTTAAGAATATGTTGATCCATAACACACGATTTCTTGAGACCAGCTCAAGGAAGTAATTTCCACGATTGTGTCTTGTCACCAAAGACGAAGTTACTAAGTTTTCTTTCTCTATAAATAAGAGTTCTTATGAAAAATAAACAGTCAAATGCTTAATTTTTGAAGCCGACTCCTTATATGAAGAAATACACTCATGCTTTCCAAAACTTTAAGCATGCCTTCCACCATTCTTTTAAATTCCTTTCAATTCTTGTCATTTTTATTCAAAGAATTTTACATTTTTAGAAATTTTACCTTTCAAAGCGTTCTTTGATTTCATTTGCTTTTCTTGCATTTTACTTCTCAAGTCATTTTAACTTTAGCACTTTACCATTTACATTCTCTTAACTTATATGCTTTTTACTTTCATTTTTTTTTTAAAAATTCAGCCGTCATTTACTTTTTAAGTCCTACAATATTTCAAGTATCATCAACCTTAATTTTGATTGTAAAATGCAAGTCTAATTCAGAGATATTTTCCAAAACAACTCTTAAGTTTAGGAGTCTACCTATTAACTTGTTCAGACTCTTGAAGTCGCGCACTATTTAAACATCACCCATGTTCCAGATTTTGTTGACTTTCCTCAGACAAAAAATACTTGCAAACACCTTGACAATTTGTTACAGCTTGTGGATTTGGAAATATCATTCTGCAATAAGTTTTCTTTTATAAGGCAGGACTAGTTTCAAGTGTGCACGTATTTGGTATTTGCAAGGCTAAAGTGTTGATCAAATGAACTCTTCCAAACGATGGCTGAATTTGCCTTAATATTAGGTGACGAAGAGCGACAACATAGTTGAATGTTCTTGAGGAGTCATCAAAGATAGCAATGGAACATGGATTTGCTAAACCTCTGGTATCTTCCAATGCATTCATATTGGAACTATGAAGCATTTTAGAAGGTTTGAGAATGACTAGAATGTGTAATGTTTTTCATTCAGAGTTCATATGTTGAACGTTGGAGGCTGATTCAAAGGATTATATATTTAATTGATCACGACCGTTTGTTATAGCTTTTTTAAGAAAAATATCATTTTTTAATAAAATAATCACTTTTAAGAGTGTTGCATCCAAACAAATTAAATGATTTGTTTAAAAAAAGTGATTTTTATCGTGGTAAACAAATGCAAAATAGATTCTGATTTTTCATAAAATCTCTAAAATATAATCACTAAATTATTTTATGTCAAAATCACTTTTATTTTAATCTGTAACAAAACGGCCCTTATTTTATGTCAAAATCATTTTTATTTTAATCCATAACAAACGGACCTAGATGGTGTGTATCAAGCACATGCTTAAGTATTTCGTGTAAAAAACTCAATCAAATTCGAAACACCATAAATGTTTGAATAATGCAATTGAGAGAGTCCGAATAAATTGATATTGTTTTTGATTGAATTGATTTTGTAAAACTAATTTGATTAAAAGTGCATTAAACTCACGTTTAATCTATTTTTAACCCAAATTAATTCTACAAAATCAATTTAATTAAAATTAATTATTTTCTTCTTTGAGCAACCTATTTGACACATTACACGAGAGTCCCTTAAAACAAAGACACATTGAACGAGAATCTTTATAATCTTGTTTAATCTCCATATAATTTTCTTTTTGGGGCTTTCTACCCTTTTAATTCCAAACAAAATTATTATATTTTAGAATAATTTGAATTTTAAAACAAAGAAGCTAATTAAGGAAATGATCTATATAAAAAATCATAATTTTGTTCTTAATCACTATAAGGAGATCTCACTTTTTCAATCTTGTAAAATTTTTCATAAGAACTATTTATCCAAAAAAAATTTCATTAGATATTTTTCGTAAGGATTAAAAACAAAAGGGTCATACTAACTAGTGACTCAAGCACTAGTTAAGAGAACAAAAAAATTGCATTGAAAGAGTATTTTTTATAGTTTTAAGATATTTTTTTGGTCTTGTCAAAAAAAAATATTTTTTGGTTACAAGGCTAATCAAAACAAACAAAACGGAAAAGAAAAACAAAAATTACTTTCTAGAAAAGAAAGTGTCGGCCGCATAAATCTTAAGGAGACTTAAAAGATCTGTTGACGGAGAGTCACAGAGAAGGAGTTCTTTGTCTGATGAAGCACCAAGTTTAGCTATAAAATCTGCACATCGATTTCCCTCACGAAGAGTGTGGCAAATTGTGACATTGCTTTGATGAATAAGATCTTTGATGTCTTGAATCAAAACATCATAGACATTGAACATCATGTTGGGACCTTTAATAAGATTGATACAATGTAAAGAATTCGAATAACAAACTAACTCTGAGATGTCCATCTCTTTGGCTAACATTAGACCCTTGTAAATAGCAAATAACTCAGCAAGAAGAATTTCAAAGGAATGTTGGATGCAGTCAGAGAAACCTTACAAATAAAACCTTGCATTATATCTTAAGACTCCGCCATAGTCAGTTCTAATAGGAGAGTCAAGACAACTACCATCAACATTAAGAATGATGTTGGAGTGTTGTTAATATATATCACATTTTGACTTGTTCAAAAAGAATGATGTTGAAGTGATCATTATTGTTCTACTTGGTAAGTCTATCAATTAAAGTGTCATTCAAATCTAAAGGAAATCAAACCGTAAAAGTTTCAACCATGCTACGAATGTTTGAGGTAATACGGTTGACGAACCAAACTTTCATTGTTCAAACACATAAGATTTCGGTGGCGCCAAACCCAACAAAAAGTAGCAGCAAAAATGGCAGAAAAAGATCCTATGGTCGTGTCAGAGAAAAAATTATGATGATCGAAACCTACGTAATTCCAAATGCTTTTAAGAATTTGACCATACAAGTTTAATTATTTTTTTTTTACCATTTTCCAAAACCAAATCCTAAATATTGACTGGACCATTTAATATAATTAATCAACCTTTAAAAAAATTAGAATTTTTTATTGTCAAAATATGGAGATACCCATATGCTACTATAGTTAGTTGCTTAAGATTTAAGAACTCACAGTTCACACAACAACACAGCAAACACACACACACCCCTCTAGAGAGAGAAAGAGATGGAGAATCTATGGCGATCAGCAACAGGCCAAGAACCAAACCCATCAGACTACACCGGAATCCAATTCTGGTCAAACCCAGAACGTTCCGGTTGGTTAACAAAACAAGGTGACTACATCAAAACCTGGCGTCGCCGTTGGTTCGTTCTTAAACAAGGCAAACTCTTCTGGTTCAAGGAACCATCCGCCGCCACTTCACCAATCTCCGTTCCCCGCGGCGTCATCTCCGTCTCCACTTGCTTGACGGTTAAAGGTGCTGAGGATGTTCTCCATAAAGCTTCGGCTTTCGAGCTTTCGACGCCGCAGACTACGATGTTTTTTATTGCTGATAATGATAAGGATAAGGAGGATTGGATTAATTCTATTGGCAGAGCTATTGTTCTTGGGTCTAGATCTCATGCTGCTTCTGAGGTTATTGATTATAATCAATCTGCTACTACTTGATCTTGATAGATCAATTTTTGAGGTTTTACCCTCTTTGTATAATATGATTCTATCTTTGTTTTAAATAATTAACCCAGTTGTATAAGTTTTTCTATGTGTTTTAATTTTCATTTTTATTAATAAAGTTTTTTGCTTTTTTGTTTTTTGTTAATTGGGTATGTTGGATTTTGGATATAATTTGGTTGATCTGATTGAATATGTGATGGGTGATCTAGTAGTATAAAATTCACATAAATAGAACATTTTGTGTGAAAAAGTTATTTTGGGGAAGTGCTTAATGAAACTGAAGTCAATATAGTGTTTTGATTAGGGAATTATCAATATAGTTAATTGGGTATGTTGGATTTTGGACATTTGGTTGATCTGATTGAATCTGTGATGGTTGGGAATGAGCGAGTGATCAATTAGTAGAAATTTTGTTACATTTTTGCTTTTTGTTAATTGGGTATGTTGGATTTTGGATATTTGGTTGATCTGATTGAATCTGTGGTGGGTGGGAGTGAGTGATCTAGTAGTATTAAATTCACAAAAGTAAGCTTTTGTGCGAATTGAGCGTTTTGAGATAGCTTGTAGACTAAGGTCTGTTTGGTTAAACAACTTAATTAAGCAATTACAACATATGTATTCATACAAGCTATTATCTGTTTTGGTAAGCTATTTTGTAGAGTTTATGGAAATAAGCTGAAAAGAACTCATTGACATGTCATAAGCTGTTTCCTTAAGCTCTTCAAAACAGTTTTGCAAGAAATCATGTTAGTAGATAAGTTCAAATAAGTCGGTATAAAGTGTTTTGTGTGTGGTATTCAATAGTTTTTCCTTTTTGAATAATATGATTATGACTTTATAAGCAGAGTTGATGTTTTGAGCTTTTCAAACTGAAATCAAACACTCAGTTAAGCATATTCTAAATATATTTCATTCTTATATAACTCCAATTGTGTTTTGTTCGAGTTCTGAAGTGTAGTTTTTGTCATAATCACATTATACCATCCTGACTCTATCAAATCCGTTGTCAACACAAACATGCACTAAGTGATTTTGGCATAGTAGCATGTAGACTACACGGCACTCTCGAATGTAGATGATGTGTTTTGTGTGTAGTACTGAGCAAATCTAACAAGGATTCAATTAGTTTCCTTCTTGATTACCAGTTTATTAGCTAAGAGTTGATGTTTTGAGTTTTTCAAACTGAAATCAAACACATAGTGAATGATATTATGATTTTGGATATTTAGTTGATCTGATTCAATCTGTGGTGGGTGGGAGTGAATGATCTAGTAATATCAAATTCACACAATTAGCCTTTTGTGGGAACTAAATGATTTTCGGTAACTTGTAGACTAAGGACTGTTAGGAACTTATTAGGCATTTCTAGCATAAGGGTCTGTTTGGATTGACTTATTTAAGTTTATCTACTGACTTAAGTTTTGTGAGACTGTTTGCAAGAACTTACGAAAACAGTTTATGCCATTGTTCACAAGCTGTTTTCAGCTTATTCTCATAAGATATCCAGATAGCTTATGAAAACAGTTTATAACTTATACAAAAACAATTTAGTTTATTTTATCTTTTGCTATAGAAATAGCTTACACAAAAGCACTTCTCATGATAAGCGCTTGTGCCACATAAACTGTTTATCCAAACATGGCCTAAGTCCTTATAATATAAGTGCTTATGTATTTATATAAGCTATAAACTGTTTTCATAATCTATAAGTTATAGAAATAAGCTGAAAAACAACTTATGTGCATGTGGTAAGTTGTTTTTTAAGTTCTTCCTAACAATCTCATAAGTGCTTCTGTCAGTAGAGAAACTAAAATAAGCCAATTCAATGTGTTTTGTGTGTGGTAGTGAGTATGTTAAGATTCAATTACTTTCCTTCTTGACTATCACTATATAAGCTAATAGTTGATGTTTTGAGCTTTTCAAACTGAGAACAAACTCACAGTCAAGCATATTTATAATTGTACTAATTCAATTGCAGATGGAAATTTGCTTGATTAACTTCCTAGTCATGTATTTTTCTCTAATTTGTTTCATTTATTTAGTTTGTTGTATCATGTATGAATCAATGAGTTAGTTTCATCAATCATACATGGACACTTTCAGAGTCCCTATTATCAGTTATAGAGATTAGATAATTCTGAGGACAATTGTGGAATAAATTGAGATGGTTGCATGATGAATGAGGTGCTTTGTTCCTAATTATTATTATGATAGACTTTAAGCCAGTTCTGTCTCTGTTTTGGAGGAAGGGATCCTTGTTATCACAACTAATGATGGTAATTAAGCAGTCTTGTCTTTTACTTGATAGTGGTAAATAAGTGTGTTGTCAAGTTGGCATAGTTTGTTTAGTAGCATAATTATTTGTTTTGAAAAAAACATGCTGGAAATTTTATGTTAGTAAAGATATGCATGCTATCATTGCTTTGCATTGAAGGTTTGGGTTGATACAATTATGAGGGATAATTGAGTTGGCATGCTTTGTTTCTTATGATAGGGAATTTGGTTTCTTTTGCATTCTGATATATTCTGTCCCTTTTCCTGAAATATCAATTAAACACTTGTTTGTTTCTTCTGATATATTCTATCCCTTATCCTGGAAATTTCACAATAATAATCACCAGTTTCATTAATAATAATAGAAATGAACAGTTGCATTCATTCGTTCTATGAAATGAAAGTTTCTTGACTTGTTCTTTTTCCACATAATAATTACTCCCACAATTTATAAATATATTTGACTAAAAAATTGTCTATAAATATAAGTCTCTGTTCAAATTACTAAATACATTTTATTGTTTCTTTTCCAAATAAACTCCTAATTAATAGCTTAGGAGTATATAATTGATTCTGACGATATAAGTCTCTGGCAAAAGTAGATCACTACCGTCTAAGTCTCTGTATAGAATTGAGTATATAATTGATTTATGTTTGGATGCAGAATGTATTTAGTAATTGACGATATTAAGCTATTAATTACATCCAAACATAAATCAATATCGTCAGAATTAATTCTGTCAGAATCAATTATATACACCGCAGAACCAAATACACACTAAATCAAACAATAGCTTAATGAGAGTGAAAAAAAGCACAAATGTGGCAAAAGTAGATCACTACCGTCTAATTCTGAAGCTTCTAGATCCATCAGAACTTACATTGCATTGACAGGGGAGTGAATACCAATGCACAAAAACAGTTTTGAAGACATCTTGTAGATCTCTTCAATACAACCACAAATAACATTTTCTTACATTGTAGCATATGCCAACAAATAGATTAATTAGTTGAATTATCTATAACTTAACTTTACCCTAAAATAAGATATACGTACTAGTTAGTTGCAAGGTCTAATTCTTACTTTCTAGTTTCTTCAATGTTACTCTTCATGTGTTTTCTTCAAACACATTTTCTTTATTTCTTGTAATTGGAAAATAAAGTAACAGTTTTCTTCCATTCTTTATGATTCATACAATTAGTTCCATTTCCCAGTTATCGCTACCTTGTTGATCCAAACTAAATTGAAGTTGAAGAAAAAATAGCAGGAGCACGTTTAATGTGTTTGGTACCACGGTGGCTAACAATGAATTTGGAAAATTCATTTTAATACCAAACATGTATTATGTAGATTCAATGAAATTATGGTACAACAATGATTTTATGTAATCCACCATAATATCAAACACACTTTAACTAATTGAAATGTTCTTTTTTAAATTTAAAATAGATCCTCTAGCAAAGCTTCTATTATACCAAACATGCATTATGTAAAGCTTCATTGTAATACCAAACATTGCATTATGTAGATTCAATAAAATTATGATGCAACGATGATTTTATCTAATCCACAGTAATATCAAACACACTTTTATTTTTTTTAAACAAGCCAAAATGAGATATATATTAACAATAAAATAGTTTTGCTCCCTAGCACAAGGAGTGGTTAAGGCTTTGTTTGCGAGTTGGGTTTTGGAGGGGAGGGGAAGGAAAGACTTATGGAGAGGTAAACCCTTGTTTGAGAGTTTTAAAAAAACATGGAAAAGTTTGTGGGGTTTAGAAGGGCTTCATTTGTCCAATTTTAAAGTTTCCCCAAATTGAGGGGTTTTGGGGGGTTAAACATACAAATTGACAATTTTTTCTTCATAATAATTTAAAATTTCAATTATAATTTACAAGATAAATTACAAAGTATAACATAATGTATTGATTTTAAGAGGAAAAAAAATGGTAAAATAGTAAAATTATCACATAAACCCTCAATCTCCTTTCCTTGTTGGTTTATTTAACTCCCAAACAAGGAGAAGACTTTCCCTCCTTTCTCTCTTCCCTTCCTTCCCTTTCCTTCCCCTCCCCTCAAAACTCGCAAACAAAGTCTAAAGAAGCAAAACAAAGTTACATCATACAGTCCCGAGGAATAGAGTTATAAGTGAAAAATAAAAAACATCAGTCAATCCCCAAACAGACAAGAGGATGCTGTCACCACACATGATAACCAAAAGAAAAACAAACAATTTTAGCTTTCAACTACCGAAGAGATGTAATCTTAACACTTTCCAAGAGTTACACAGTTGGCTTTATAAGCAAAGAGTCTATGGTTCCTTTCATTTCAAATGACCAAAATACTACAAAGCCAAATCAAATGTAAGAAAGACCGGCGCGGATCGTAAGCCAAATCAAACACACTTTAATAAATTGAATATTTTTTTTTTAAAATCTAAAATAAATCCTCTAGCAAGCAGCATGCAAGAATAATATATCTCATCATCATATGCGGTTTATAACGATGTAAACAATATTGAAAGAGACAATCATAAATATGTATCAAGATGGGGCAGAGATGAAGCAATGAGACATGTACACTAGTATGTTTCACTAATTGGCAACTTTTTTGAATTGACCCCTATATCTGAATTGAGCCTGGCTCAGAACAGTTGGTCTTGGAATTTCATGTAATTATTACTTGCATTTCATTTTTCCGCCATAATCATTTTACTTGTTTTATTTTTGAGGTAATCATTTTACTTGCTAGTAACATTTGTTTTGTGTAAAAATATCTTGTCCTGCAAATTAAAGGAATGCTCCTTTCCACATCAAACTACTTATATGTTAAAGCATGGTTTATCGGTTATTTGTAGTGAGGTATGGTTCATGAGTGATTTTGTAAACTGAATCGTAGTAATATTATATATATTGTCTGTAACATTGAACCCTAATATTATCACAATAAAATATATCTGCTTTATAGTCAAAGAGGTAGGCACCATTGACCGAACTAAGTTAACAAAGATTGTGTGTTCATTGACTTCTATTTTCGTTTTTTTGTTAATCTCCTATACTAATTGTTGTTCTAACATTATTGAGTGAAGTAATTTTGATTCCTTATTTTTTTTAAGAGGCAATTTTGATTCCTTATTGTAGTGCTTACGAATATTTTTTTGGACACATAATGTTTAAGGATACTTTTTTTTAGAGATGTTTAACGATACTTGTTAGCATTTATCTTGAGATAATTATTCATTATCTACTGTTAATAATAAATTACTGTCGCAATTGACAAAGGGGACTTCACAGTAACAAATACTTCTTGGTTTAGAGGGTCACACAACCTTGGAAAACAAAGGTTTGATGCTTAAAAGTCAGGAACCAAAACAAAATAAGAGACAAAATGTTTTTAGCCATGAAAAAACATACATTAAAAATGTAGCATTTAAGGCATTGAACAAATTAAATGTTCTAGCTATGTATTTTATAATTTTTTTTTTCTGTTCTTCTTTTTCTATAAAAAATAATTTCTTTAAGGAAATGCAATTATAAATATAATTTGCACTAAAGAAATGCAATTATTATTTTTCACAAGATCATTTTGTACATATAGAAAAACAACACTATTTTAAGGAAAAAGATAAACTAGTATATAACTAATAAACTTCTTTCCCTGAAAAAAAAAACTAATATGTTTTTTTTTTTTGATCAAAGTATATAAAATATTATAGAAAAATTACATAATATAGAAAATTTACATGCATATATATCAGTCAAAAAGAAAAAGCTACATGCTTGATGCTTTACTTTGACCAAAGATAAAACTAGTACATGTACATGATTACTGCTTAATGCTCAAACCGAAATTTATTAAAACACAGATCAGATCTTGATATGGTAAATAATGATTTCATTAAAATATGAAAAATGTTAACCAATGTCCTCTGGTTAAGGAAGCAAATATAGCAGCTTTTGTATTAGAAATTGTGTAATCAATTTCTTAAAAGTCAAAAAAGTGTTACTTTTAATTCAAATTTTCTTTTTTTGGATTCTTTAACCAGTGCCCTGGGGCACCGATGAACAAGACTCTTAAAATATGTTTTTTTTAGACAAATATATGTTTTTGAAAGATACACAAATATATGTTAAATATGGGCCTTTGGCTCTTTTATGTACCCATAAAAATAAAACAAAAATATATGTTATATAAACAATTTAATAAAATAAAAATATATGTTATATAAACAAAAGATAGGAATAAATTAATAAAAGTCATGATGCATGGCCCATGGCCTTGACTTTGATAAATGGACTTTGAGTTTTGACCGATACAATACTTATACTACTATTATTGAGTTTGGGATACTTTTCCACCTCATCTAATCTATTATGCCATGGCACAAATTCAATGCAACCCCTAAACTGTTATTTTCTTCGGTTTTTTTCTTTTAAATCCATAGATGTAAATATTAAATTTTAGAAAAAAATAAACTAAAAATAGAAAAAATAATTCAAAAAACTACATAAAATTTGTGTTATTTGAATGACCACCATTTTTGTGACAACTATTTAATAGTTAACACAGTTTAAATGGATGGTTAATTACTTTCATAGATTATCAATTAATATATTAGGTGGCAAATGACCAACAAAAAATAGTAATATTAAATGTCAAAAGTCATTAGATATCAACATAACCTCATTTACCACGAATTCACATACGTTTAACCGTATATGTGAGTGAATGCATAAAAATTATGGTTAATAACGTTAAAATTGTCTCAACTCAGTTGGTAGGACAATGCATTATTATATGCAGGGGCCAGGGTTCGAACCCCGGACACCCACTTATTTACTTTATAAGGTGAATTATAGTCTCTAGGCCACCTGATTAAAAAAAAAATAACGTTAAAATTCGTGGTTTATTACGCTATGTTGATGATTAATGAGATATTTTTAGAACAAATCATTAACCATATATTTTAAGTATTCAAAGTGTTTTAACCGTTAAAAAATGTCTAAATTTGGTGGTAAATTTTAAGTATGCAACGCCAACCAGGAGCTACCATGTCAGAAACGGTTGAATGTTGAAACTCACATAAACAAAGAAATCTCTCTCTAATCTATGAGAAATCTTGGTTTGTTTCCATCTATGACCAATTGACCATACCTTTATCAGTTCTCACTGACAAGTGACAACAGTCACAAGGGACCAAACTACTTCTCTTTCATCATCTTATTTTCTTTTCATCAAACATAGTGGAAAGTGAAGAACTAAAAAAGCAACTTTTGTGGACCCCATTACAACTTGGACTATAAAGATAAACGTGCTTTTTCTTTTTTATTGCTTTTCCTTATATCACTTTCTCTACCGAACAATGTTATCATTATTCTCCTAAAAATGACATTTTACCATCAAATATAAATGACCACTCTTGCTTTACTATGTGGCAAATGTGAATGTGAGAATATCCATGTTTTGTTCTTTCTTTATATGTTTAAGCAAGCATCACCATCACTCTTAGTTCTTAGTTTTTGAATCCTTCTCAGTTTTCTGTTGAACCAAGGTATGATTATGATCTGATATCTGGTCAAACTATGTTATACTTATACCCTTTGACTTTTTTTCATGTATCAGGATCATGTTTTTAGATTCTTATTTTTTCTTCCAGAATTCAGATAATCATTCTTTACTTGTTAGTTTTCACTTTTCACTTTTCATGTTAGCTTGATTTTTCTGTTCTTTTTTTTAGGCAACTTTTCTGAGTCAACAGTTTAGATTTCTTGCTGCAATTGCCTTTCTTCTTCCAATTTTTGTGATACTCTGAGAATTTATGAAAACAGCTTATGAAAATGTTCACAAGCTCTTTTCAGCTTATTTTCATAAGCTTTCCAGGATAGTTTATGAAAATAGGTTATAGGTTATACGAAAACAGTTTCACTTTATTTTATCTGTGTTATAAAAATAGATTATTCATTAGTGCTTATATGATAAGAGTTTGTTCTATAAGCCGTGCAAAATAAGCTGTTTGTCCAAACATGGTCCATGTAGATGTTTGAAATTTGATGTATGATGATTTCAAATCTTACAATTCAAATTGAAACTCATCAAGCTGAATAAAGAAAAAAATTAGTAGGCCTAAGTGAAAATAATTGTTTATCAAACTTCTTAATTTTTGGACATCCTAGTTACTTGAGCAGCATAATGCCATAGGAATAAGAAAACTGTCATCAATTGGTTTATTTGAATGGAATTATGGTTGAGTATTTTACAGTCAAGTGGCTGGCATTGTGACATACCAATTCCAAGTTCTGCGAAATTATGGACAGTTGCACAATCTATTTGATTACTATTCTTTGAATGCCGTTTTACATGTTTGAATTATTTGCATGATAGTAACATATCTTAATTCTTAGCCCTCATTGGTTTCTTTACTATATTAAAACTTCTGGACTATATCTTAGCCTGCAAACCTTAATCCTGGATTGCAGAATAATCAAGTGTTGCTTTAAGTTGGTGGAGTATTTCGAGCCATAAATCCAATGCCTATTATCAATAAAGACTTGGATCCTGCATTTCAAACTGCAGGAGCGAATCCGTATCCTTACAATGATTTTCTTTGAAATTGCCTTACAATTTATGTCGGCCTAATTCAACTTGCATTAGGTCATCCTTTTCGATTGAATGAATGTCTTATTGATTACAGCGATAAAAATCGAAATAATCAAGTGAAATAGGATGTCTATTAGTTTTGCAAATTTCTGGTACAGCATCAGAAATGAATTTTATTTTAAAATATATCCTATTTCTTAGTTCAAGTTTTCTGCTTTGTACACTTAACTTTATATTCTCAGTGGATTGGAAGTTTGGTGTATTGAAAACCAGCAGTTGGTTCCAGTTTCAGAGTCAGACCTTCGAAAATTCTATACTGGAAGTGCATACATAGTTCTCAATGTAAGATATTGCTGACTTTATTGTCCTGTTGATCCTCTTAAACCTTTGAAGAAGTTGATGACTAATATCTCGATTGGAATCCAAAATCTTAAAAGATCATCATCATCATCATAACGGAGTTCTTATATTTCATTTAAATTATTTTCAAATGTAATTGATCTCGAGCATTTTACATGTTTCCGGAAACAGGCGGTTTTTCCCAAAAATGGCCCTCCTCATTATGACATTCATTATTGGCTGGGAAATGACACAAAGAAGGTTTGTATTATTTCTTGGTTTACTATCTTCCTTGCGGTTGTAATCTTATATCAATGTCAACTCTCCGCATGAAAAGTTTTTACGCTTCATATACCCTACAGCCATTAGAGATCACGATCACCACTTTTCACCGGGAGTTACGTATTTGCAGATGGATTCAAGCTTGGCATCAGACAAGGCACTTGAGTTGGATGCAGCCTTAGGATCCTGCAGCGTTCAATATAGGGAAATTCAAGGCCAAGAATCACAGAAGTTTCTATCATACTTCAAGCCTTGTTTAATACCCATCGAAGGAGTGTTTACTTCAAAGCAAGGGAATTTGAATGGCGAATACCAAGTCAGCCTGTACACATGTAAGGGAGACTATGTTGTCCACGTGAAAGAGGTGTGTTGTGTGTAGAAGTTTGATTATTAACATCTTCTGTTATCTGATACTATGAGCTATCCCGACTCTGCACGTTATCTGAATGTTTGATTATTGACTAGAGTTTATTGTGCTTAATTTTTCATTAGGTTCCTTTTCTTAGGTCATCGTTGAATCATGAAGACGTATTCATACTTGACACCGCATTAAAAATCTTCCTCTTCAGTGGATGCAACTCAACCATTCAAGAAAGAGCCAAAGGTTTAGAGGTTGTTCAATATATCAAGGATAATAAGCATGGTGGAAAATGTGAGGTGGCCACAATAGGTTGGAATATATACTACTTTTCCCCCCTTCCTTTTTTAGCGCTTGTATCTGTTTTCTGAGGGAAAGATGATTCAACTCATAATAATTACACAACTATTGTAGAGGATGGAAAATTTGTTGGTGATTCTGATGTCGGAGAATTCTGGAGTTTATTTGGTGGTTATGCTCCGATTCCTCGAGAACCTCCTTCTAGTCAGGAATCCGTGGCTCCAATTGTAAAGCTATTTTGGTGAGGCTCATACATGTTTGCACAATATTTCCATGAATGTACTTTTATTTGATAATCCATCCTTGCTCCGCTTTATTTCTCTTACTTCAATAAACACTTTTGTTCCTCGATACTAAGGAGCGGTTGTTGTCACTTCCTCGACAGGATAAATCTACAGGGAAAACTTTGTCCAATTGAAAGCAATACATTCAGCAAAGAAATGCTGGAGTCAGACAAGTGTTATATGTTAGACTGTGATAATGAAATATTTGTGTGGATGGGAAGGCAGACCTTATTGACCGAAAGAAGAACAGCGATCAAAGCTACAGAAGTAAGACTTTCTTGTTTCTCGGTCTGAAGGGCCATTCTTTTAATTCTATAAGCTTTGGAGCCAAATTTCTTTTTAGTAAATATTAGTGAAGCTCACTTAGGTGTTAGAAAATATAACTATATGAAACATCGGTTACAATAAAATCAATAATGCATGTCACCAAGCATTGCACTCAGGGATTTACTTATGCTTGCTACCATCTCCATTTTACTAGGATTTTGTCAGAAATGAAGGAAGATCAGACAAGACTCATACGACATTTTTATCAGAAGGATTGGAAAGTACCATCTTTCGGTCGCACTTTACTAATTGGCCTAAAACAGTTGAGACTAGGCTTTACGAAGAAGGACGAGAAAAAGTAGCAGGTTTAGTACCATTCACTATTTAATTGTGCTTAAGAAGTGTTCAACGAGTGTCATTTATAGTTAATTTCTTTATGTAATTTTTTCCCTGTCTCAGCCATATTCAAGCATCAGGGTTATGATGTGAAAGAGCTTCCTGATGAAGAGGATGACGAGCCATCTATAGATCGCAGTGGCACAATAAAAGTAACTTCTTGCTCAAAAACCTAGCCGTTTCTTGCTGTCCTATGACCATATTTGCCTATGCCTGTTCCAACTGTTAACTGACTATTGCAACTTCAGGTTTGGCGAGTTGATGGTGATGAATTGTCCCTTCTTTCAGTTAACGAACACACGAGACTTTACAATGGAGATTGCTATGTATTACAGTATACATTTCCAGGAAATGGAAGGGATGAGACACTGTTTTATGCTTGGCTTGGCAGCAGATGTGTAACGGTAGGCATTAAGCAAAATTTTGTGTCTTCCGCTGGGTAGATGTTTTACCTGTAATTCATAGAAATGGATTAATCTTTCATTATTAGATTATTTTCAGGAAAATATTTTTTCTAAAAAAAATTGCTATAGAATAGTCAAACTGTATCTGTAATATATAAAAATTCAGAAAAGAAAATTTATATCCAAAAACTGTCGAAAATTTTAATTTTGTCATTTGTGATGTACATGGTATTTCACTTTTGTATTTCTTCTTGATAACTTCAATGTCAGCCAGTTGGATTAGGCTTAGTTGATGTTTCTCTTGATAACTTTTAACAGAAGGCCTTTTTGACTTTTACTATGGTTTTGTCTCAAAGGAGGATAAAACAGCTGCCATTTCCCACATCAATACTATGGCTGATTCATCTAGAAGTAATCCAGTTATGGTTAGTTTCTGTTCTTACTATGTTAACTATTTCATAATAATATGATATTTATTAAATATGTGCAAGTGCAACATTCAAATTTTTGTTTTGGACAATCTATGTAATTTTTTTATCTTGTCAACAATTGCTAGGTTCATATTTATACAGCATCTTAAGCACATCTGTTACCGTATAATAGAAATTTAACTTTCTTGCTTTACTCCTCACTATTTATTCAATTTGCATTACACGCGTTTTCAGGCTCAAATTCACGAGGGCAAGGAGCCAGCTCAGTTTTTCTCAATACTCCAAAGGTTAATCATATTCAAGGTATGTACTACTTTGATGTCATTATAAGGTTTGTATGTAATAATATTACAAAAGAAAACATGCTTCAATTCTTAAAAAAAAAATATTTTTTTAAGGGGGGAAACAGTTCAGGATATAAGAAGCGTATAGAAGAAAACGGTACGGTGGATGAAACTCAAAATGAAAACCTGGTAGCACTGTTTCGAGTTCAAGGTACAAGTCCAGATAATATGCAGGCCATCCAAGTCGATCAAGTATGGTTTAACGATTCTTAAATTTTTATTCATTGTCGATAAAGTAAGCTTTTATAAAATATTGATTATCGTCTATTAAAATTTTTGTAGGTTTCGAGCTCTCTGAATTCATCCTATTGCTATATTCTGAAAACTGAAGCAGCTATGTATACATGGATTGGAAGCCTTTCTTCAGCAAGAGACCATACTCTTCTTGATAGAATGGTGGAACTGCTTAACGTATGTCGTTAATATGAAGAATGTTCTATAAATTTTCATCTAGATGATATCTTCATAGGAAGCATTTAATAACAAGTTCTGTCATTTGTTGATGCGGATTGCAGCCGACACAGCTACCTGTATCTGTGAGGGAAGGGAATGAACCTGATATTTTCTGGGACGTTCTTGGTGGAAAGGCGGAATATCCAAAAGAAAAGGAGATTCAAGGATTCATAGATGATCCACATTTGTTTGCTTTGAAAATAACCAAAGGTAACAAAATCAATCTTTTGAGAAAAATAATGTAGATCTCACTTGGTTTAGAATTATCGTCGGTGAAATGACAGGGAAAACTGATGGTTCTATTTCTCACGCAAATTTATTGGAACTTCAACTCAGGAGACTTCAAGGTATATATTACTTCTACAATTTCAAAATCTTCATTACCACTTGTTAATTAAATTCGGTTAATTCAATGTGGCCTTGATGTAATATTTCAGGTGAAAGAGATATACAATTATACGCAGGATGACTTAATTACTGAAGATGTTTTATTGCTTGATTGCCAAAGAGAGATTCATATTTGGGTTGGATTGCATTCAGTCGTCAAATCGAAACAAGAAGCTCTCAACCTCGGCTTGGTAAGTTGTCTGCCAGCTTTCCACCTTGGTCGATCAAGTTACTAGTTTTGTATCCATTATTCAATATTCACTAATTGTTTGATAGCTCCGTCTTCATAACTAATTTACTGATGAATAAACTGAGGTCAAAATATGCAAGTTTCAATGTAGTATGAATTATGGACTCTTTCTTTGCTACAATGTTTTTCTTCACATGGAAATTGTCATAAGCAGAAATTTTTGGAAATGGATGTCCTTGTTGAAGGCCTATCGCTAGAAGTCCCTATTTATGTTGTAATGGAAGGTTACGAGCCACCGTTTTTCACTCGTTTCTTTTCGTGGGATCATTCAAAAGAAAATGTAAGTCTTCTCCGTTCGAAGTTATAAATACCGATCAATGATCATACTACCATGATTCTTGACTTTAAGAAGTTTTCAGTTAGTTGTCATCCATCTTATTAAGTATGTTGGTTAAATGGTATTGTTGCAGATTATTGGTAATTCATTTGAGAGAAAGCTTGCAATTCTGAAAGGAAACTCCAGGGACTCTACCCCTAATGGTCACAAAAGCGGTTCTATCATTTCCAATGGCCGCCGAAGAAGTAGTTCACCTCTACCTAGGAGTGCAGGCTCAGACTATAGGCAATCAGGGAATCGGCTTTTTTCTAGCCCTACTCCAGCAGCCAAGAAGCTCTTTGAAGAATCTCCTGCTAATAACAACGCTGGTAACAAGAATCCTTTTTATCAACTTTGATGTGAAATTTAGGGTCTGTGTGGATCAATTTATTTGAGCTTATCAACTAGCATAAACACTTGTGAGACTGTTTGGAAGAGCTTAGAGAAACAAATTATGTCATGTCCATCATAAGCTGTTTTAGCTTATTTCCACAAGCTCTCCGAGATAGCTTATGAAAACAACTTATATCTTATATGAAAACAATTTAACTTTATTTTATCTTTTGTATATCAATAGTTTATACATAAGCACTTACATGATACATGGATAGCTAAACTTTTTATCTAAACAAGGACTCTGGAGAGTTAGCTAATTGGTTTTTAATGTATGTCCTTTCATCATTGTTATTTTTCTTTACCATTTTTTCCGCAGAACAAACAATTCCACCGTCCGATTCTTCAGCAACAAAACTGAGCTCCTCAAATGAGACTGCAAGTTTAACTGAGAAAGACAAAAATGTTGATGATGAGAGTTTGTCGGTATACCCTTACGAGCAACTTCGAGTGGTTTCTCCGAATCCAGTGACAGGCATCAATTTAACCAAAAGAGAGGTAATTCCTTAACTAAATAAACCTAGCAGTCATTTTTCTCACATTTCAGTCAACCTTAACTTTTGTTATAATTATCTGCACTATTGTGATGAAACTAGGCATATTTATCACATGAAGAGTTCCATGAAAAATTTGGAATGCCAAAATCTGCTTTCTACAAACTTCCTAGATGGAAACAAAACAAGCTGAAGATGTCACTGGATCTATTTTAGAGGATGGACAACAACGTATTTGCATGTGTTTTCTGGCATTATATATTGCAACACTATATATAGCATGATACAATTTTTACCTCGTGAGTGTATTATGCATGCGTGACTAATAGCTTACTACATATTTATTCTTTCATTTTGTTTCATAAATATACTATATATTGTGATGATATGCTTTTGGGGGCATGTTGAACTTGTACTGTTTTTCCCTTTGAAGAAAATAAATGCCCAAATATATTTTTTGTATCTGCAAATACACACTTGTTTTTACTTGCAATGATGTGATTTTTTTTAATATACTATGAAAATAAAATTATGTTTTTTGTATTTAGTCCTTGTAAATTTGTGGACTATATCTATACTATATATAAAGAAAATTACATTTTCAGCACTATTGGGCTTGATTTTTCTTTCCAAAAATACCCTTAATTTTCAATACAAATAACACATCTAACAAATAGAAAAGAATAAATTTAAATATTAAAACAAATGTAACAAACATGACCAAAAAATAATGTTAAAGGTTGGACTTTAAATCCTCTAGAAAAAGATTAGTAACAAACGTGGGCAAAAAATATTATTAAAGATTGGACTTTAAATCCTCTAAAAAAAAGATTAGTAACAAATGTGAATAAAAAATAATATTAAAGATTGAATTTTAAATCCTTTATGACTCAATATTTTCGGTCAGTCTGATCAAGGTTGTTTAGCCTTCTGTGCACAAGACAAAAAGATAAGGAGAGATTAATCTCCTTGTGTTTAACCTCTACCATGATATATGAGACTTTATAAATCATCATTCAATGTTGTGAACAAACTAAGAAACTAAGTCGACACACATCATCACCCATTTGATCCACTGACCATCAAAGTGCTTCATATAATACTAGGTGTGTTGGGATGCGGTTTGGTTCAATTTTGATGTTAAAAATCATTTGAATTG
>Ga0228710_1005212_pt1 | contig 20250 bp, 9 predicted proteins | sample MedpolnodulmetaG_FD_177995 | JGI IMG/M metagenome (GOLD analysis project Ga0228710, IMG submission 177995) | Root nodule microbial communities from Medicago polymorpha collected in Santa Monica, California, United States - pink nodules | ecosystem: Host-associated > Plants > Roots > Nodule... | reverse complement strand
GTTTCACCCTGATGATTACCACACTCTTAGGTCATCCAAAATAATAACAAAAATAAACAAAAATACAAATTAAACAATTTTCTGGATAAAAAGTTATTGATGCAAATAATCTTAACATTAAATTAGACAATAATTATTCATGTAAAAAATATAGAAATTATTTAAAAATTGAAATGAAATATTTAGTGTATAAATCAAAATAATGTATGTAGTTTGTTGAAATATATTATCGCCGATTTTGTTTTTAAAAACAGAAAATTAAAATAAATTATTGTATATAATGAGTATTTATAGACGCGGTACTTTGAGAAATTTACGATACATATAAAAGAAAAGTTTGTTTTTAGTAATTTTTTTAAAAAAGTTGTTATCGTATTATTAGTACATATGCATAATAAACAGCCTCTAAGCAAACCTCTCAAAAAAATACATAATAAACAAAAAACAAAAAAAAATTAAATAAAATTTAGATAAAAAATACATTTACCGATTCAAGTTAACTAAAAAAAATAGTAAAAGAAGAGAGAGTGAAGTGTTAGTTTGTTGAGAATTGCGATGAATAAGGTTCAAATTTGGTTTTGACTGACCAAAGGATTTGTTACCCTATTCATGTGCAAGTGTCACAACAGCACACCTAGCAAAAGTGGTCGCGCGCAGCTCTGCTCCTGATTTTTAGGAACAAACCTGACGATTTCTCACTCTCTCTCACACCAATACCACAACCCTTTTTTCTGTCTCAAATATACACTTTCTTTCTCTCCCAATAAAAACAAAAACACTGATTCACTTAATATGGCTCTTTTGTTATTGTTATAGCGCACACAAACAAACACTACCGACCACTACTACTGACACACACACACTTTCTAATGATTCTCTCTCTCTTGTTTGTTACCTTTTCATCTCTCAAATTCTGAATTAATCAAACCCTTTGAATTCATCAACAACAGAATGAATAACAGAAAAGATCATGAACAACTTGTTGCAAAAAGAACAAGGTTTATGATGAATAACATTAACAACAACAACAGCAGCAGCAACGGTTCTTCTCATTCCCATGATGTTACTGTTCCATCATCACTCATGTCTCATCTTCAGAATCAATCACTTTTTAACCCTCAGGCTCATTCAAATGGGTTTCCTTTTTGGAGCAGCGATGAGATTATCAACAACAATGATCATCATCATCATCAATTGTCTCTTGATCTTTCTGCAATGACCCTTTTGGATGAAGATCATCATCAACAACATTCTCAACCTAGTAATGTTAACAACATGGCCAGAATCAGAGGTAATAATAATAATAATAACAATCTTGTTGAATCATTCACTAACATGCCTCGTTTTTGGGAATCTCATGCATACAATAATAACAACAATAACAACAACGTTGTTGATGATGAAACAGTAACATTAACACACCCACGTTACCAAAACATGGGTGGTGGTGGTGGTAGTCCAAAAGCTTCAACTTTTGGGGTTTCACAAAATCCACAAGGTTTAGTTTCTGAAAATATCAAGTGGGGTATGCAAAAAGGTCACACCTTTAGTGGAATATCTCAAATGGGTTCTTCTATTGATCTTGGAAACAATGTTCCTTATGGTCATGGAGTTTGTTATGGTAGAGGTAGAGGTAGAGTTGTTCCGGTTCAGCTGCAAAACCCGTCTTTTTCTTCGCCTTATAACCCTTATGAACAACATGTTGTGTATCCTTCACCAAGAGGGTCTTCTTTTGGAATGGAGAATGATTTAGGATCATGGGATGTTACAACAAATCCTATCATGTACACTACTACTCCAATTGTAAACAATGTTCCTTCAACACCACTTTACTATCCTCCTAATAGGGGACTTCAACAGCTTCCTCAATCTCTTTATCCTACTAGACCTATTGAGGAACCAGTGGCTTTTAAATGTGATAATAGTTTTATCTTTCAAGAGAATGACATGAAAAATGAGTGCAATAATTCATTGTTGGGTGGTAGTGTTGTTGGTCCTGGTGGTAGAAAGTTTTCAGTTTCACACTCACAAGAGGGAGTGATTCCTCAAGTTTCTCATTTGCCTAGTAGAAGTGAAAATAGTAGTAGGAGCTTTGTATTTGATGATGATGATGTACAACAAAATTTGATGAACTTTGGTTCATGTTTGCCTGAGCTACAGAGTTATATGTTTCATATGGCAAAGGATCAGAATGGTGGTCGTTTTCTGCAGGGCATGGTTGAGAAAGGAACTGTTGAAGATATGGAAATGGTGTTTAATGGAGTTATTGATAATGTTGTGGAGCTTATGATGGACCCTTTTGGGAATTATCTTGTGCAGAAATTGCTGGAGTTTTGTAGGGATGATCAAAGGTTGCAGATTGTTCTTATGTTGACTAAAGTACCTGGTCAGCTAGTCAGAACCTCATTCAATACACATGGGTAATTTAACATATTCTCCAATAGAACACTGTTCTTTTTATCTAGTAGAGTTGCATAATTGATTTTGTCACATGCCATTTAGTGAAATTTTGATTCTAAGTTGAAATTTGAACTGTAGTAGTTAAAAGCTTAAAATTGATTTTAGATATGTTAAATTGATTTTTTTTATGTTTAGATGTTATTTAGTAGAATTTATTTTGTCTCTAAAATTGATTCTAATTTCAAACTATAAATTTTTTTCCAAGACAATTGATTTTTAATTTATTTGTTTAATCCATTTTTACATGAATGTAACGAAAGATAATAACTTTACACTCAACTCACTTTTATCCCAAATTCCCTTTGAGATAATTGATTTTACCTCTATAATTACTTATAACTTAAAGGTAGAATAATTTTTGTCCCTGCATGACCAAACAAACTAATATCATTATTTTGTTCTGTTTTTGGAGATTTTGTCCCTGCATGACCAAACATACTAATATCATTATTTTGTTCTGTTTTTGGAGATTTTTGTCCCTGCATGACCAAACATACTAATATCACTGTAAATGTTTCAGCACAAGAAGTGTTCAGAAGCTGATTTCTACCCTCAAATCAAGGAGGCAAATTGCATTGGTGAGGTCTGCAATTCTACCTGGTTTTCTTGATCTAGTTAAGGATCTGAATGGAAATCATGTCATACAGCGTTGCTTGTCATGCTGGAGTGTTCAAGATAATGAGGTATAATTGATTTTAACTTTAAGCAAGAATTTGAAGATTTTGCATCCTACAATTGATTTTTATCCTTGAGTTTACTCTGCAACTCACAAATTTATTTCAACAAAATTTTAGTCAATCAATTTTATACAATAATTCATTCAAAATTAGTTTTTGTCACGCAAAACCAAACACACTGATTCATATTCTGCAGTACAACAAAATTGATATCATCATATAGTTATTCCAATTTTCATTTAAAATTTCATTCTTCCATACTCTCCAATCTGATCAAATATTGTTTCTGAGATTTTGCATATTTATAAGCCTATGTGTTGTGGTACTCTCTTTGAAGAACATATTGGTGAAGCCATCCTCTTAAAGGAAAATATTTAATTCTTTACTAACTCCTCTCCCCCTAACAAAATAATAACCATTAATATTTGTCTATAGAAAGATATTTAATTCTTCAAGACATAAGAACCAATGTTTTTTGATTGTATTGACCATTGAAACAAGCCTAAAATTGAAGTTACAAGTGACCATTTTTAATTTTTCATACAATTGTCACAATTTTTAAAGTATCTATTTGTCAATTGCTATTAAGATAGCTCTGTTTATTTATTAACCAATGTGATGGAAAAAATTTACATACTGCAAAGTGACTAGAGTTGCTTTGTTACATTTATTAACTTCTGATTTATTCTCAACTTTACTCTTGACCTGTGGATTTGATTGAAATTAATTGAAATTTTTTCTGAATTTTCCTCTATCATATATGGCAGTTTATTTTTGATGCTGCCACAAAGTTCTTGACTGATGTTGCTACTCATCAACATGGCTGCTGTGTACTTCAACGCTGCATTGATTTCTCAAAGGGAAAGAGTCTAGAAAAGCTGGTCAAAGAAATTTGCAAACATGGCTTTTCCCTAGCTCAAGATCCATACGGGTAATTATAATTTCTTACCTACATCTCTGTCTGTGTCTTCATAACAGACTAGTCTTAATATATTAAAGTCTGTTAAGCACTTTAATTAAGTGTTTATAATACAAGTGCTTATGTGTAAGTTATTTTTTTAAGAAAAAACTATAAGATGTTCACATTAGCCATCTTGGAGAGCTTATAAAAGTAAGCCGAATAGAGCTTATGGACATGTTATAGGCTATTTTCATAAGCTCTCTCGAACAGTTTCACAAGTACTTACGCATTAGGTGATCCCAATTAAACTGATCCAGACAGACCCTAATAGTGATATGTATCTCATATTGAAACTTATGTCTGTTCATTACTCTAAATTTGAATGCTAGCACATGAAGATAACACATTCAATCATTATTTTGCAGAAACTATGTTATTCAGTACATTATAGAGTTGCAGATTCCAAGTGCCATGGCCAAACTTACTCCACAGTTCAAAGGGAACTATGTAATCCTCTCCACACAAAAATTTAGCAGCCATGTGGTCGAAAAGTGCCTCATATATATTGCAGACACTAGAGCAAGGATTGTTCAAGAATTGCTTTCTGTTCCTCATTTTGAGCGTCTGCTGCAAGACCCTTATGCCAACTATGTCGTTCAGAAAGCACTCGAATATACCAAGGTATAAACTTTACTCGATTGCACGCACACACACAAAACACATTAGTGATTCACTCTTTTTTACATACTCTATAACGAGTTGAGATCCTCTCCCGATTCAATAGAAGAGAGGTAGACACATACTTTAAATGATTAATAAAACTGCAGAGTCTCAATCCCTCCAACATACTCTAGCATTAGTCTATATTTTATTAAGTTGAAGTATTTTTCAATAAGTGATCAATTTATGAGAAAGTTGGGTTGACTAAACATAACAAGTGTATTGAAGAGTATATAAAAAAGGAAAATGTTTTGTGTACACCACTTAATGATATAAAATATGCATGTTTATTGTTTGTAAACACATACATCATGCATAAATAAATACACGCGCCGCACACACATACACACTCTTTTTTTGTGCATATTATTTATGGAAGAAAGGAGACACTAAGTTGTTTCCGGAGATTTGAACTTTGTCCTCTTAAGTTATCAAGTTAGACAATCACCACTGCACTAGCATCCATGTAGTACATATGCACACACGCAAACAATTATGATGAAGATTGTTTCATTAAATAAAATGCATACCATTTATTCTGATTGTTATGCTTATGACACAATGCTTATTTGTAATTAGTCATTTCTAAAATATGATTCTTGTTTTTCTTGTCTTTTTTGTTTTGATACAGGGCTCTCTTCATGCATCTTTGGTTGAAGCAGTTAGAGCTCACAAAATCTTGCGTACAAGCCCATACTGCAAGAGGATTTTCTCAAAAACCCTGCCTAAAAAGTAATGCCTAATAAGTACTCACGAGACACTATTTGTTGTTGTTCCTTATCACCATTCTCCTAATTACATCCAATTTGTTTTCTATGTGTATCTTAGCTACTAAGTCTAGCATTAAAAAAAACCTATAAGCCTACTACTACTACTAGTATATGTTGTTGTGTAATGTGTGTTCAGAATCTGAGCCTCATCTGATGGAAACAAGTTTGCAACTTTTTGCTTTGAAAACAAGTTTGCAACTTGCCTCTCATTTTCCTTGTGGAGCCAGAATCTGAAAGTATAAGAAGACTATGTTTAGTTTTCTTAGTGCTTATTATGTTGTTGGTGCATTTTGTATTATTCAGTTACCTTATGGATGTGTTGTGTGTGATACATCCATGATGGTATTGTTATGAAACTGTGTAGATTGTGTACATTTTCTTGGATGTTCTCTTTGAAGAAACATTTTGTTCCAAGATTGGGATAATGTACTTTTTGAACTCTGAATAATAAAATTAGGAGATTTTATGACATTTTTTGCAGTATAATGACGATTTCTCATATCCATGTGACTGGTTTGTGTCTTTATTTTTATTTTTGAATAAAGAGGAAACATTGCATCTCTAAATAGCAAGATATTGAGAGTAGGCCAAGATATAATGTACTAACTAGGGTGTAGGTTTCTACATTCCTTTGTCTTCTAATAAACAATTTAAGGTATACCCCACAACTAATCAAAATACCCTTACAATTTTTATCTTTACATTTACAAAACCTTTGCAGTTTTTTAAAAAACTAAATTTATCTTTTCAATTTTTTATAACAAAAAAGTTTAGATGAGTTGAATTTCGAAGGATCACCATAGCCAAGGTAGTACTCAAGGTTTAAAATGTGCCGACAAACAGTGCTAGAGTTGAACACGCATCTTTACATAGTGATACTCAACATATTACCAAGATCGACAACTATTAACTCTAGCTAGCGTACCTCTCGCACATAGATCATAATATATATTTTGGTACTCTATTTACCAAAAATACCCATTTAAAATGATTAAAAGTTTAAAATTTCATACATCCCTTCAACGGGATAATTTCAGATACGTAGCTTTGGTGGCTGTGATCAGTACTCTATAAGGAAGCGTGAATACTGAATGTAAAAAAAAAAAAAAAAAAAAAAAACAAAAAAAAAAAAAAAAACAAAAAAAAAAAAAAAAAAAAAGGAAAAAACCTGGAACACAAACACTGCCATGATCGAACTCAATCACTACTTAAAATTAAGCAACCCTATGCATTAAATTAGTAAACTTGAACATCAAACCTAGTTCACAACACAAACAAAAAACATAAAATCCAGTCAACATTAATAAAATTCTCTAGCTATAGTCAGAACAAAACACAAACACAGACATAAAAGACAAAGTTTTAAAAACAATCAATAGGGCAAAATAGAAAGTTTAAAATTTAAAATACTTTTTCTGAAGGGGAAATTAAAAAACTTGAAACCAAATAAAAAACTAAAAAAAACTTAAATCTAGTCGCGTCTAAAAGCATAATGTAGTCATATGTCTAAAACTATGAAGCACCGATGCATAATCACATGCGTCGTGTCAGATACTAACATATGTTGAACATCAGACATGGCTTTAATGTGTGAAGTGTGGACGCTACATATATTTAAAATCTATATTTCTTTTGTGCCAAACCATCCAAACTTGCAATGCCTTCTTCATTTTGAGATAAACAGGAATGATCTTTCCAAGCATGTTAATGCTAATCATGGTTATATCCACAAAATGCATTTGAGGGATGCTAATGCTATGTATGACATTGACTTCGCTTGAATGTGAGGGAACAACACTCTCTTGAACCATATTTTGCATGTGAGCATTGTTTTGCACGAAACTAGTTTCACTTTTCAGCATGTTAATTTTGTGATCACAAGCTTGAATCTTAGCATCTATAGCAGCAATAAAGTCCTTGAGTTGGTTCTCTTCCATGTTATTAAAATGTGGATGCAAAGTTGGATACTTGATCTTGAAGATATCTTTACGCACTTTGGTAATTTTAGCTTCAACATCTTTTTTAATTTTAAAGTAGTCATTGACATCAAATACCTTAGGAGTTTTCTCAATCTTTTGATGCTCATACTCTTGAAGCATGGAGTTAACAATCGTCATCATACGCAATCAAGCAAACTTTTGCTCCAAACTTGATAGTAAATTGGGAAATTTAATTTGTTAATCCCTTTCTTTGCACGACCCATTCTACAAATTTCAAATAAAAAATATAACAGTTAAAAAAACTAGTCAAAATTGTTAAACATATCCTTATGATATATAATTAAATACACAAAACAAGCTTTATAATAAGTTTTTTCCTCAAAAAAAAATCCTTATAAAAATATAATATTAATTCAAATAAGAACAACTTAAAAAAAAACAACAATAATAACGCCCCTTAATTTTTTAATATTTTTTTTTGTCAAGAACGCCCCTTAATTCTTGCTGAAATATTTAAGGACCCTCTATGCTAGTTAAAGATCATATGGGGTTAATTGGAATTTTTCAAAGTTGTACAAAAGGGTGTACACATTAAGGGGTGTCTGTCTATCATTTGCTCTTTTCAAATGTTATAACAACACTTTTTTTGTTTTGAGGGAAAATATCATAATAACACTTGTGTGTGTGAAATATGATATGGACTCTCTATGATATATAATTCAATCCACAAAAAATTATTCAAATATCATTTATTTCTCTAAAAAAACACGTGTGTGTGTGAAAAAGTGCATATTTCTAAATTTCAAATTCAAGTGGCGTTTGGCAACAGATTTTACTAAAAAGGAGGTAACAAAACGGAGATATTTTGTGCTAGTCCTATATATATAAGCTCTATCTGCCTGATGCCGCAGTTGCACCCACTATAATTGCCTCATCGTGATTCAGAATTTTCTGTGATTTATACTCACAAATGGCAAGGGATCAGAATGATTATCGTTTGGAGGAAGAAGAGACTATTGAAGATATGGATACGGTGTTTAATGAAGTTATTGATAATGTTGTGGAGCGTATGATGGACCCTTGTGGGAATTATCTTGTGCAAAAATTGCTCGAGTATTGTAGTGATGATCAAAAGTTGCAGATTATTCTTAAGTTGACTAAAGAACCGAGTCAGCTAGTCAAAACCTCATTAAACACACATGGGTAATTATATTCTCTAGTTCAACTAAAACACTATCTCTTTGTCGTGTAAAATTTATTTTTAAATTTTAGATACTATTAGTGGAATTGATTTTGTTTTTAGAATTTATTCTAATTTAAAACCTTAACCGTAGCCTCAAATTTATGTATGTTTGCTGTCCTTCCCTAAAAAAAAATGTATGTTTGCTTTCCTAACTGGAGAGCCAAAAGTGATATCAACATGTGAAAGTGAATTTAAAATTGATATGTTTGAGTGTTATTGATTAGAATTGATTTTACTTGTAAAATTTGATTTTAATTTTAATTTAAAGTTCAAATTTGTAGGTTTTTTTTTCGTCTCCAAACATGTTTGTTAGAATTAAATTGTCTGTTTAACTTATCACCGAACCGATGTATCTAAATATAAATAATTTTACATAACTCACTTTAATCAAAAATAAATATTTGTTTAAAAATAAATAAATCAATATTGATCACCATAGAACCAAGTCTACATTGTTTAAGCCGTTTTTACATAAATACATTCAAACATAAATCTCTTTATATTCAATTTACTTTTATCCATAAACACTTTTAGTATAATTGATTTAACCTCAAAAATTTGATTATAACTTTTAACTTGTAGCCAGAAGCAACCCACTTGAGTTGGCCTAGTGGTATTGACTTGGAACCAGGGAGTGTGCTCATCTTCAAGGTCTCAGGTTTAATTCTCTCTGGTGCCAATTTAAAGGGGTTAGTTTAGCTTCTTCTAAAAAAACTTGTAGCTAGCTAGAATCTTGAGTTTTTACTCTACAAATGATTTTTATTCTAGAATCTATTATTCAAGCCACTACTTTTACATGAATGTCTTCAAACATAAATCATTGGTTAACACTCAAATATTTTTTAGCTAAAATCAATTTTACAAGTCGGTCTTAGTGAACCTGATACACGAATAATATTATTATTTTATTATGTTTTTGGATAATTTGATACACTGAATTAATGTTATTGCAAATGTTTCAGCACAAGAGTGGTCCAAAAGCTGATTTCTACCCTCAAATTAAGGAGGGAAATTGCATTGGTGAGGTCTGCAATTCTACCTGGTTTTCTTGATCTTGTTAAGGATCCGAATGGAAATCATGTTATACAACGTTGCTTGTCATGCTGGAGTGTTCAAGACAATGAGGTATACTACTTCTTTTCTATTTTGCTTATTTTGTTTGACTTGTATTAGAGAAGCTTGAATTACATTCTTCTCCCTTTTTATGTTAAAATATACACTTTAATCTCTCAATATTTTTTTTTTTAATTTCTAATAATCTAGCCAAAAAAAAAAGTCTAACATACTTCGGGAAAAAAAAAACATTGCGGGTCTATTTTAATATAATCAAAATTTGAATACATATTTTTCGCTATTTTTTATTGACAATTTCATTAACATATTGTTTTAAGAGTTTTGCTAGAAGATATCTTTTATGAAGGTGTCTTTTAGCAAGTTATTCTATGAACATCTGCTAAAAGACATTAACTAATTTTTATGAAGGTGTCTTTTAGCAAAATTATAACTAAAAAATGAAAATCACACCTTAAAGTGTGGGTTGGTAAAAGACACGGGTGGCTTCTAGCAAAACCCTTGTTTTAAACCCTAATATAAAATATGAAACAACCCAAAATAAAATTAAAATATGTGAAAAATTACTAAAGACATTAAAGTATGGTATTTAAAAGTTAATTTTATACTCTAAAATATAAAATTAATAGCAAACTGTTTAAATTTAATTATCATTGACATTTAAATTATAAATAAATGAATTTATTTTCCTTCAATGGTGGTTCAAAATTAGAATATATCATAAAAATATTTATTTAAGTTAAAATATATTAAAATGTAGTGCATATTTAATTACGGAGGAGGTTGTAATTCAAGCATCTTATAGGGAATGAGAGTATAAATTTTTCTTTTTAAGGGAGGAGAGTGTATATTTTAACATAAGAGGAGAGAGATGTGTAATTCAAACATCTTTAAAAGAAGGAGAGTGTAATTTACTCTTACTTTTTAACGTGGTTTGTGATTCTTTTACACTTAATAATTGAAGAATTATAATTTATCTATATGAAAATTTAATGTACATGTGGTCAAGTCTTTCAACTCTTTCCAAATGTTTCTAATTTTTCAATTTATTTGACCTTTAGTTATTGCTAGCACAATAGTCTCTGTATCCAAAAATTGCATTCTACTTCCTAGATGTATTGGTGTAGTACAAAAAATTGATATCATTATAGTTCTTCCAATTTTCATTCTTTTATACTCCTACAATATGATCAATAATGTTTCTAGGATTTGCATATTTCACTAACATTTGCCTATAAAAAAATATTTAATTGTTTATGACATGGTGACCAATGTAAATATTTAGCTTGAGAAAGTATTTATTATTGACCACTGAAACAGGCCTGAATATTTTAGTTACAGGCGACCCTTTTCAAATTTCATACTAAGATAGCTCAATTTTACTTGTTATTTAATGTGATGGAAAAGTTTTCAACAAATGTGATGGAAATTTTTTACATAATGCTAAGTGACTAAAATTGCATTGTTTTATTTTATTTATTAACTACTGATTTATAATCAATTTTCCTCTATGATATATGGCAGTTTATATATGATGCTGCAACAAAGTTCTGTGTTGATATTGCTACTCATCGACATGGATGCTGTGTGCTTCAACACTGCATTAAATTCTCCATGGAAAACAGTCAAGAAAAGCTGGTTAAAGAAATTTGCAAACATGGCTTTCACCTAGCTCAAGATAAATACGGGTAATGAGCCATAATTTCTTACCTACTTGTCTGTGTGTATGTATCTTCATAAAAAACTAGTCTTAATATAATAAGGTCTGTTTGAATAACCAGCATATAATCAGTTGAAAAAAACTTAAGGACATGTCATAAACTATTTTCATGAGTGCTCTCAAACAATTTCAGAAGTACTTGTGTCGGTAGATAATCTCAATTGAACTAATCCAAACAGACCCTAATATTGATACAAGTTTGTTGCTTTGTTCTTATTGGTAGGTTCATGTTAATTATTGTTTATTCATTATTACTGTAAATTTCTGTGCTAGCACACCAAGGTAACACATCCAATTGTTTTTCAGAAACTATGTTGTTCAGTACATTATACAGATGCTGAATCCAAGTGCCATATCCGAACTTACTGCGCAGCTCGAAGGGAACTATGCGCTACTCTCCGCGCAAAAATATAGTAGCCATGTGGTTGAAATGTGCCTCAAAGATATTGTAGAGACTAGAGCAAGGATTGTCCAAGAACTGCTTTCTGTTCCTCACTTTGAGCAACTACTGCAAGACCGATATGCTTACTATGTCGTTCAATGTGCTCTCAAATTTACTGAGGTATAAAATTTACACAATCGCGCGCGCACGCGCATACACTAGTAATTCACTCTTTTTGATATACTATTTAGCTGGTTGAGATCAGTATCAGATAAATTCAATGAGAGAGATAAACACATACTAGAACTATAATTAGTACATGAGAGAATCTCAACCTTTCTTCAACACACTCCGTCATTAGTTGGGTAGCACTTGGATAACATTGTGGTTGGTGACATTGACTAACCACAATGTCACAAGTGGCTTTCTTCTCTCTCTTTCACAATGTTTTTTGGCCAAAACACTAGTCTTAATACATATGCGCGCACACAGACAATGTAAAACTTTTTTACACATACATTTAATTAAATCACGCCATGTATATTTGTGGAGATTTTTGAGGAACTAACCTATAAAAGTGGCACTATGGTGTAATTTGATTGAATGTATGTAAAAAAATGTTACACTTAGGACTCAAAAATTAATCTCTTAAATCAAAACCTAACATCATTTATTCTGATTGTCATCATGAGACTATGCTTATTTGTTAGTATTTTTCATGTCAGAATTGTGATGCTTCTTCTTGTCTTTATTATTTTGATACAGGGTTCTCTGCATGCAGCTTTGGTTGAAGCAATTAACAAAACCTTGGGTACAACAAGCCCATATTGCAGGTTGTAAGAGGATTTTCTCATCAAGAACCTTGCTTCAAGACACTTTATGTTGTTGTTCCTTATCAGCATTCTCCTACATCCAATCTCTATGTTTAGTTTTCTTAGTGTCTATTATGTTGTTGTTGCATTTTGTATTATTTACCTTATGGATGGGTTGTGTGTGATACATGAATTGGGAGATTTTATGACTTTTTTTAGCGTATATATAGATGGTTATTAAATTATGTTAAACAAAGTAATTTACGGTTTATACCATAAATGCTTATTATGTTAAGTTTTATGTGTACAAACTATTTATATAGTAAAAGATAAAATAAAGTCCAATTATTTTGATACAAGTTATTATGTTTTACTATTCTAGATAGCAGTTGGAAATAAGGTGTCATGAACTGTAGGCTAAGGTCACCAACTATGTTGCAGCATTGTGATTTAGGATATTATGTGATTGACATTCAGGGCACAAGTGCAACACTGCCTTAACCACAATATTGAGGCCTTTTGACCTAATGTAATCACAATTTAAAACATTGTCGTGGTCCACAAGTTTTAGTTCAATTGGTAAAATTGTCGAAATTGCTTATGTAAACTCTATGATTGGGGTTTGAACTCCAACTCCTCCATTTATGTGTGAATTTTCAATGACTATTGTCATTTAGTCTATTTTGCTAAAGAAAACATTGTCGTGTATCACCCCCTTCTTCTGCTCTTGTACCCATATTCACCTTCTTTTGTGAACTATTTTAAAATTTCTTTATCTTATAAATAAAAAATAAATGTTTGCCTCCATTTTTCTTCAAAATTCAACACTCAAACATAACCTTAATTTTCAGGCTATTGATCCATGTAGGAGACAATTGCAGAAGCCAACATAACATTTATTGTATATATATTTTATTTAACTTGGACAAAGTAACCATAGGTTTACTATCGTGATTTACAAAAGCTAATCACGATTACATTATAGCATGCTTGGATCAATCCCAAATGCTTCCTAAATCATAACAACACATAGTAAGACAACCATGCTGAAAACACAACTTGTAAAAGCACATAGTATAGTGCCTCAATCAAAAGGGAAAACACTCACACACAAACATATATCTCAAGCATCATCATGTCCTAAAATTGCCAGAAGCATTTTCTCATAGTCACCGGTGGTGTCCTTAACAATGGCACGATCAAGAGGGATGCTGTTCCTCCTTTGATACTCCTCAGCTATAATTTTCAAATCAATCTCAGCTCTTGTTGCCACCACCCTTGTAAGAGCTCCTTCATCAGTTCCTCGCTTGTTGATAGCCTCACGAATTATCTTCGCAAAGTACCTCTCGGGAAAAACCAAGCACTTGACAGTCGATCTTAGTAAAGACAGGTACTCATCTTTTGGATCTTCTTTCAGATCCTACAACATTGGCTCAAAAAATTAATACGGTTACTCTAATCAGTTTCAATAAAACAAGAACAGTGTGAGAATTACTAGTCTACTAACTTTGTTTATATCTTTTCCGAATGCATCCTTGTAGTGATTCAAAGTAGCATTAATTTGTGCTTTGCTCCTTGTAGCTAAAATCCTGATGAGATCATCGTCATTATAAGCCTTCTTTGTAATCTTCTCGTGCAGTATTTTTGCCTCGGCTTTTGCTATAGTCAAGTTGACTTCATCTCCCTCATAGCGGTAAGAACTAACCAGAGGTAATAGGAGCTAGACAACCAAAAAAAAACCTAACTTTGAAGTTTTGACTTTTGAGTGACACAAACATAAATCAAACAAAAAAATAAGTTCAAGTTTTTAAAAGTACGATCCTGCATTTAGTCTAAATACAAAATAAGCCAAGATCAGATATATGCAATAGTTATCATCAAATGTTCATTTCAGCTTATAACTAACAAGTTTATGCACAGGAATCAGTCAGTAGTACCTTACGGAAGTCTCCCGTTGTGTGGTAAGCAACATCTTCTTCAAGAGATTTCTTATGAAGAGCATGATAAGCCTTCTTTGCAAAAAACAATTGATCAGAAGATCTAGTGCAAGCTAATTCCACCAGAACCTGATTGCTTGATGTCCATCTTTTAGTTGCTTCGTTTGCCAAAAATGCATCGCGTTCAGCGGATTCAAGTGTCCAAAGATGAACCAGCCTCTGATGAAGAGAACATTTTTAAATATCAATTTCACACAGCCAAAAACTGATACACATGTTATTCTTGTTACAGGATAGTTCTATTATATGTTGTCAATACCAAACAGTTTGGCATCACGCTCCCCCCTTAATCAACATAACATCTTTTTGGCCCTAAAGTCAGGTTTTAATCAGAATTGGGTTTTAAAGCTTCAATTACCAAAACTCAAGAGCTGAAATTACAATTACAATGAAAGTGTCACAAATCACTTAAATGTGCTCATCTAAGTATATACAGGTACATCCTGGACTCTACCCCTGAGTGAAATTCCTTAATTCAAAGCCTGTTTAGATTTGTTCATTTGAACATTCATAATTACTTATGAAACTGTTTGAGAAAGCTGATAGAAACAACTTATCTCATGGTCCATAAGCTGTTTTCAGCTTACTTCCATAAGCTCTCCAGGATAATTTAAGAAACCATCTTATAGCTTATACGAAAACGGTTTAACTTATTTTATCTTTTGAATTAGAATTAGCGTGTTTAATTAAGTTGTTTATCCAAAAAGGATCCAAGTCTAAAAGCAATCCATTTAAATCTAAATCCAAATTAAGGGTCTGGCCCTTAACTGACCTCAAAATCACTGGTAAGCTCTTTGTTCAAGGCCTTTACGAGATCTTCTTCATAAGTCTTAGCGTAAGCTTCTCGAATAACCTTCCTTTGAACCTCATTCCGATGACCCAAGATCGATATAATCAGGTCTTCATTGGTTCCCCAACCTACAATCATAAATCAAAATTGATGAATTAGTTAAATCACATTTAACCATAAACATGGTTAGTTTTAGATCAAAAACAACGCGCACAACGCGGAATCTTCAATCCCAAACATAAAAAAAAACAGTACATCAATCAAACAATCTTCAAAATAACAAAGAAAAGCATAATGATTGGATAAATTGAACAACATTAATGATCAAAATCAAATCAAATCAACGATCAAGGTTATTTAAATCTGATTTTGTGTGTAATCTGAATCGTCCGATCTCAAATTAATGGTCTCAGGGATCTAAATCAACATGATATTATACACAGATGGAACCATCAAATAACTTACAAAGCAAGTAAAACAAAAATATGATTATGGTGACATAATAAGATTAATAAGACTAATCTAATTACCTGAAAATGCTTTGCGGAGCTGTTCAACATCATCGGAAACAGGGGGAAGAGGATGAGGGACGCTCAATGTCGACATTGTGAATTATTGTCTCACTCACTTTCAGACACTCTTTGCTCTGTTTTATGATGAGAAAAATAATGGGACAGCACAGCATATAATAGTGTCTGAAAAGTCAAATTTAGGTGTCCCTGCCACGTGTATGTAATAATTCATATATGCTCGTTTTGTTGAGTCGCCACGTCACATGTTATCCTGATTTCTCGGCTAATTAAATAAAGGGAAAAAGTAAAATAAAATTCTTGATAGCATGAGAAGTTTTGTTTAATAATGATGATGTTTTGTACGTAAAGTTAATTTAAAATTAGATTTTATTTTTTTATGTTAATTCTCCTATTATGAGGAATGAAGGATTCTAATTTTTTGGCCTGAGTGATAATTTTTAGGACTAAACTTAGATTATTATTTTGAATGATTTGTGGTTTAATGAAGTTTATTAATAACTTGACTCTAATTGACAACTTAGTTTTTTTTTTTGGTGTGACGAGCTCTGCGTTCGCATCATCCATAGATCTCTCGGGGCTGCACAACACCAATTCATTCGAATTTTGGTGGATCCGGTATAAAACCCATTTTGGATATGTCATTGGTTCTCGATACCAGAGTTGTTTCTTCCATGTCAATATGGGTTAGTTTTTAGCAAATCCGCACATCAGTTTGATTTTTGGTCACGTGGGTCGTAACCTTTTGGTTGTGGTTTAGTTTCATGATTTTTTCTCGGTTTCTGACTGGTGTTCTGCTCATCTTGCCTCGAATTCCTCATTCTAACCCAAATCTGTTAAGATTTGCAGGATTCAAAGTTACATATTTGCATCCATTGCGTTGGAGATACGAGGAAGGTCTTATTTGGTGGTTGTAATGAAGTTTCATGTTCCGGCGTGTGTTGATTCAGATTGGGTTGCGACATCGTGTTCAATTGAGTCTAATTTGGTTTGAAAGGGCGATTATGACTTGCTACTGTTTTTGCAGGGAGTTGATGGATCTTGGATTGATTCTATGTTGGCAAACGAATCATACATCAACTTAAGATTTGTCATTTACTTTGTTTGGTTTGGATTGTGGGTCTCGAAAGGGTCGTTTAGCTTGATGTCATTGTTGCAGGGAGTTGAGGTACATGAACCGCCTCAGTGTGGACTGAGGGTTCAATCACCGCATCGAAGACCTTTAATTAGTAGGATTAATTAGAGGTTGATACACTTGTCTGTTGTTTTAATTTTTGTATCATCCATTTGGGGTCGACATACACTCTTGTGTGGTTTTCTTGGGTTGGGTTTATGTCCGTCCCCCCAGTTTTTATGTAATTTTTCCCATTTTTAGTAATATTTACGAGCATTTGACAAAAGATTAGAGTAAAGTACCAACTTAGTTGGAGGCCACTCTTTTATGTCATTTTGCTTTTGCCTTATAAAAAAAATTATTTAATTAATTTTTTTTGTTTTAATTCAAAATAATTTAAATAAAAAAGTGAAAAACATTAAATGTTTGGATGATGGACTACATATCCAACTAAAATTTCTAATAGGGTTTTGTGAGCGGTATAGCTCTTAAATTATAAGTTGGTCAAAATATATTTTTCCTTAGACATATGTTTATTAACTAATTTGATTATGGGAACTTCTTTAATTAATTTGGTCAAACTATTCCTAACGGTTACCACCCTCTATTATAATAAAAATTGCTCCATTGATGGGAAAATTATATTATGCTTCATTCGTTTCTCAACGAATGTCGTTTAAGGTTTTGACACACAGATTAAAAAACGGAATGAAATAATTATTAAACATAACAGTTTTACTAAACTGTCCTTACTTTATAAGAAAAAGATAAACTTAAGGCTGCATTGAAAATTGTGTGAGAGAAAAGTTGGAGTATTTATTGAGGGTGAAGTTGGTAGAAAAAAATTAAAGTTGTATTGAAAATGTTAAGTGACATTCATTTTAAAAGATTTTTTTTTTTGGTAGAAAAAAATTAAAGTTGTAAAATGACACTCATTGTGAAATGGATGGAGTAATATACAAGGGTTGAAGTTCGAACTCCACACACCTAATTTATTCAATTTTAAAATGTGATTTTCTAACAGCCAAACTAATTAACCAAAAAAATGTATTTTCTATGTGTATGGACCAAAATAATTTTTTTTATATTGTGAATAACTCGTAGTTGTTATTTCATTAAAAATATTTGATTTTAATTATAATTAATATTAAAATTACACATAATTTTATTTGAAACAATTACACATAATTGATATATAATTTTTTTAACCTCTCATTTTTTTAAGAGGGCTATTGATTTTTTTTAATATATAATTGGTTGTGATATATTGATAGAGCGTAGATTATGCTAATAAGTGCCTTTAGGGTATTTTGTTAGTGATTTTTTTATTTTTATTTTGTTATATATATATATATATAATTGGTTGTGATATATGTGTTTGACTTATTTTTTCAAAATAAAATTTTGTTGTTTTGGGTTTCTTAACCAATCTTCTTGAGACATTTATTAGCAAGATTCATAAAATTAAACTTCTTTGTAACCAACTTGGGTTGGCCTTGTGGTGTTTGTAACACCCTATCCCCAAAAATATTTTTCTAAATTAAAAATAACATTAAATCATATAAGGATGTCACACATTCTCAACATAAATACACTTCATTTCAAATAAAATCAGGACAACGAAATTGTTTAACAAGTTTAATCATACCATCGCAGCAAAATCAACTTATTTTCAAAAGAGAAGAATCTCAACATTAAAGTTTCGACAGTAAATTGAATCGCATCTCTCTAGTATTACAGACCAGAGCATTGATCCAAAATACACTCCTAAGAAAAGAAAGAGTGACGAGAAAGACTCCTCGTCGTGCTTCGAGCTCGCAGTGTCTAAGGTTCATCCTCATGTGTATCTGTACCACATAAGGGCACAAACATCCAACCTGCAACTAAAGGGTGAATATATATATCCAAAATAGAATATTGCATAAACATAATGAATAAATTCATCTCCTTAAACTCAATATTTAAGCACCTTACTTTATCTTGTCAAAGATAATTTTATAATACACTAGATCATCTCACCACTAACAAATCTTTACTCTCAATCATAATCTTAACAAAAATCAACACTTCCTCTCACATTTATCATTACTTATAACATCAACCATTCCCATAAATATTAACTTCATTGTAATTTAAAATATTTATCTCAAGTTATCATTATTTTCGATATCAACAACTTTCCCCACTAAAACTTCATTTCATTTTAGGGTTCTATTCTCTCATTACCGATTATGATTATTTTCGTCAATCCTTATAAACCATTATCTCATATCTTCATTTTCATTCATCTTACTCTCCTCTAATTGATTCTTATCTTAACTCACCACTATTATTATCTCTAACCTTATCCAGTTCTATAACCCACATCTCCATAGCCTTATTGCGTCTTTAACATTAGCGTTTATCTTAATCAACGACACCCTGTTCTTCATTTATTTTTAATTATATATACTCTTTGATATGACTATTACTTTAGAAACATTAGTATTTTAAAGACATCGCCCTCATCCTAATCCATCATCTTAAAACACCACCCGATACTTTCAATTATAGTCGTCTTACACTTCTCCGGTTACTTCCAGTTTTAAGCTCACCATTACTCTAAGGAATTACTTCTAAAGAAACACTTAGACATACCTCCCTCACCTAGGGATCACCCACTTCTTTTTAACTTAAAGTATTTACCTCACCATTATCATTATCTCTAGCATTAACATTCACTTTAACTTACACCTTCCCATTTCTAATTACGCCTTATCTGTTCACCTAGCATCTTCATTCATCTTAAACCACTTCACCATTTTTTGTTCTTTTGTATCCAACACTCTTCTATCTACTTTATCTTAGGCTCATTATTGTTTCAATGAGGTTTTAGAGTCCACTGAAGGAATAGTGCTGAAATTTCATGAAAACGCAGCATGATCCATGTCTAGTAGTTTAATCATATATTAAGTTGTAAATGTCCAAATGGAGTCAAACCAAAGGAAATTGCAATCTAGCATCCATATCTACAACTTTCATGAAGAAACCTAAACTCAATTTAGAACATAAAAGGGTAGAAACGTTGGTTTTTCCAAGGATGGGAAGGGTGCACGACCGACCTCCCTGGGGGCACAACCAACC
>Ga0228710_1005208_pt1 | contig 20262 bp, 7 predicted proteins | sample MedpolnodulmetaG_FD_177995 | JGI IMG/M metagenome (GOLD analysis project Ga0228710, IMG submission 177995) | Root nodule microbial communities from Medicago polymorpha collected in Santa Monica, California, United States - pink nodules | ecosystem: Host-associated > Plants > Roots > Nodule... | reverse complement strand
GAAGTTTATTAAAAATAAAAAAAAAAAAAAAAGGAAATAAAAAAAAAAAAAATTTTTTAACCTTTTTTTTTTTTTTTTTGAAGTAAACCTCGCTCTAAACTCACATACATAAAATAAAATAGAAAATCTTGGACTCTAATTCAAAATTTATTATGAATACTATTCAACATTGAAATACTAGGACTACTAATTTAGTACTCGCTCTCTTACAAAATATAAACAAAAGTGAATTAAAAAAGTTGATACATTTAAATCAAATTTTAAATAAAATACATCAATTTTATTTGACTCGCTTTTACTTATATTTTATAACAAATGAAGTATGTTCAAACTTCAAATTCTCTATTTATACACCTTAAAATTCTACTAAACAACTTAAGAAAAATACATATAAAAAATTTAAGACACTTTATTTGACATCAAAATTTAGATGTATAATCATATTTTTCCAATAAAAGAAAATATGAAAAGGTGATGTAAGAAATACTAAAATAAAGACAAAGTTAGGAAAAGGACAGCATGATGTTTTATAATGCAGTGACCCCATGTCTGAATAATGAAAAAAGGGTTATAATAAGAAAAGATAAAATGTGATAAAATAATTGCAAATTGGAGCATATAGAATAGAGGTGAAGTGAACCAAGGCAATAATATTAATAATAACAGGTGTGGACCTTGGACATGTTGGTGGGGTTGGAAATGAACAGTGTTCATCACTTAGCAGTGAATAGTCATCACTCATCAGCAACTGCAAATATTGGATGGAGCAGTATATTATATTATAAAATATGTAAATGTATGAATATTAAATATCATAAGATTCATTCACATGTCCATATCCACGCGCTCCCATGTTGCCTTTTCATGTATAAAAATACATCACTCATGTACGCGCTAATAAGATGCTTTTTTCATGTAAAACAAAGTTTTTTTTTTATCAAATAGAAGATTAATGGTTGGATTTAACTTTTAAAATACAAAGAATTTGGAGTTTAAACTTCGATGTTTGTAAATAATGTATTTATTAACTATCAATTGAGTTACATTTACGAAATTGTAAAACAATTAATTATGGCTTGTGCTATATTTTTTTTATTTAATGATTAGTTAAACTAATTATGTTTCTATTAAACAATTATTTATGCCTTTTTCTTAAATAAAATAAAATTACTTTAGGTTGGTTTAATTTTATTTCTAATATTTACATTAGTTATGACTCTCTTTATATATCGAATATTTGTCAAATTCACAAGCAAATAGCCTCAAAAGGCGGTTTTTTTAATGTAGTTTTAATTCATTTTTCTTAATTGTACAATCTAATTAGTATTAGAATCATTTTAACAAAAGGGCTTACAAGCATTAGTTAAGAAAGCAAAAAATAATATTTTACCTTGAAACGAATACATCCATGCATATACTGAATCATCTTTATTTTTTAGTCGAAACTTGAACTCTAATATTTTAACTATTAGCATCTTTAACATTTATCTCAAATCAATTGAGCAACCCACTAAATTATCTCAAAGATACTGAAAGCACAAGAAACAATGTGTGCAAATACTAAGAGAAAATAGAAGAGATTTTGCATCATCAAAACAATTTGAGAATAATTGATCAAGAAGACAACATCCTCCCATAACTATGATAGACAATATAGTTGAAAGACAAGGCCAATAAGAAAAAGAACATGGATCAGTAAGAAAATAACATGGTATTTGACCCTAAATTTAATTAGGGTGTGTTTGATCTGCCAAAAAAAATAAGGGATCGGACAATAGAACTCCAATTGTAATGCGTTGAATTTAAAACTATTGTTGGGACATGATTAATTGGAGGCTTGTAACGGATGAAACAAGAAAATTTTTGTCTCTCACTAAATCAGATGGCAACTTTTTTGTCTCAAATACAAGTTGTCTGATACCAAAATAACATTTTGTATATCAATTATCGTATAATATAAAAAGTTGTTAAATACCTTGAAAATTTATCATGTATTGTGTTGTCCAAAACTTACCTTTTACAAATCAAACACACTCTTATTGTATAAAATTTATGTGGGTTTGTTGTTTTTATTATTTTAACTTTTTTACAAACTTTAGAATAAAAATAGTTTATAGTACTAAAAGAATATTGATAATAATATCGGCAATATTAATTTTACAAATGATATATTATTTTAAGGAGGTTACATTGATGTTTCAAGTAATTATTTTTTGTACTTTTAAAAAAAAAAGTAATTATTTTTTGTATGCAGAGTGGGGAATCTAGAATGTAAATTTTCACATCTATATATTAATGTCATTGTATTTATCAACTGTGTTGTACTTATTAGAATACATCAACTAATTTAGAACAACAAAATATTAATAAAAAAATTTAGGCTAAATTACACAAAACGTCCATTAAGTTATTTAAATGTAATAAATTACTTTTTTAAGTATTTTTAGTACCACTTATGTCCTTTAAGTTAATTAATTGTGACATGTTGTCCTTTAAGTTTTTTTCGTACCAATCAGGTCATTTAAGTTATTTAACTGTAACAATTTAGGGAATTTCAGATATTAAAAATGTAAGTTATTCGCGACTTAAAAGTTACAATTAAATAACTTAAAGGACCTAAGTGTTACGAAAAATATTTAAAAGACTAACTTGTTACAACTAACTTAAAGGACGTAAGTGGTACGGAAAAAAAAAAAAACTTAAGGACCAGAATGTTATAATTAGATAACTTAAAGGGCATCTAGTGTAATTTAGCCAAAAATTTAATAATTAAATATTTTTCGTCAAGTAGTCTATTGGTTGGAATTCATTTTTAATATGCATTGTCCTTAACATATTACTATGCATTGTCCTTGACAATTGAGTTGTGCTCACAAAAATTCGTTCTATGTTTTTTAATTTAGGCAAATCCAATTAATCATTTTTCTAAGAATTTTACTCTTCCCTTTCAAAAATGTTCATTCCCACCCCGAATGTTAACAATTAACCCCAGCGCAGGTTAACTTCCGTTCCGTACCCAGCGTGAGTTAACTTGCGCTGAACTCCAACGTTAGTTAACTCTCGCTCAGGACCATCATGAATCAAATCACATGTTTAGTTTTTTTTATGTCATTTTGGCTACATTTTGGATCTTGATGTAAATTAATGAAATTTGCGTATTCACATTTTTTTTCTATGACATTTGCGTTATTTTGGAATTGATTTTTATTTTGATTTTGATTGAATGAATAATTTAATTGAAAGAATGAATGTGGTGAATGAATGTAGTGGTAGTCAATGATTGATATTTAAAAAAAATGCACGTTTAGGTGCTTAAAAAAACAACAATTTTGTCAAGAGTTGTTGTTCTGTTAATAGATTTGAAACCAACACAAGTTAACTCACATTGGGGGCCAGCGTGAGTTAATGAGCGGAAGTTCACTTACATGGGGTTAATTTTGAAAGTTTGGGGTGGGAATCAGTAAAATGAATAGGAAGAAGAGTAAAATTCTTTTTCTAAAAGCCTTTTAAATACTTTATAGGCCCAAAGGTCTAAACCATTCGCTTTCTTTCACGGTCATTACTTTTCTTACCCTATAGGTATTTATGCAGTTCAGTTTCTAAAATCTGAACTGCATAAGACGTATGAGAAGCTCATACGATGGAAAAAGAAACAATCTTTTTTCTTTTGTCTGTCCTTTTTGTTTTCAAATGGATCTTTAGCATGCTCAATTTTCCTTGTTTATTCGTTGATTAATTAAATATGTGTATTGAGTTGGCCAAGTGTATTTTATTTATGCCTAAAAAAGTGTATTTTATTTGCTAATGTCTAATAGCATCTAAGGTGAATGTTTTACTTATTTATCACCATATTAAATCGACACCTCAATTGTTTCAGAAATAAATTTGGTATATATAGTGAATGATGACTATCTCCAATAAGTATAACTTAGATTTATCTCCTTACATTTTCTTCATTGATGAGGTGATTTTAAGTCATTTTTTTACTCTAAATCATCTTTCTTCATAATTTTTATTCTATTTCAATTTAAATAAGTGATTTTCACATAAATTTAGGTTTTTTACTTCGTGATTCGTCGTCTGAGTGTGGCGTTGTGTTATTTGTCATCTTGTGCAGCATTGTTCGAATTCTCGTCTCGTTGTGGTGTTCATTTTGTTCATATTGAAAGATCGTTTGTTCAATCAATGGTTAGGAGGCCTCTTTTGCTTTTTGGTGTTTTTGTTTTGTGTTGTTGTTTTGTTTCTAGTTTCCTCTTCTGTTTTGGAAGTGGGACTTTTAGAGGAGTTTTCATTGAGATTGTATTGGTGTTGTGGGGCCATTTGTTATAAGGCCTTTTTGTACTCTTTTTCCTCCTTTTGTGAGTTAAGTGTATCTTGTGCTAGCCTTGCTTAATAATATTTTCGATTCAAAAAACAAAAAACTCAATGATTTGGGCGTCAACGTTGCAAATCCAGAGAAATGAGTATTTCACTTACTTCAATTTTATCATATTTTTTGTAGGCATTTTTCATTGTATGCTATTACTGGATAGGTTATAATATTGAATTAGATAAGCATGCTCCCCATTACCTTTTCATTCATCATGAGGATTCTAACTTGCACTTTACACACCATTCAGGTATGTTTCTCCTCAAGCAGAAGCTTTTATCATCAATATAAACTTGCATCGCCATTGCTGCTATATCAACATGACACACCGCTTAACCACCACACCACCACTCTCAAGAAGACTTTTTATACAAGGAGATGGTCCTTTTAGGCGAACCATCATTGCTAATACCACTATTGGATCATTTGTGGAGCATTGAGCATCATCCCTTTCACATTCGGCCAAAAACCACACATAGAGAATTTGATACTACATTTCCACTCAAAACCTTAAGACATTATATATATGAGTCATCTGATTTATATGTTGTTCAACCTTCACTTTTTCAACCAAAATGGATTTCTATCTTTCATTTGAAACACCAACAAGGAACAGCCAAACTTTTGAGTCAATCTAATCCCCACAAAATCTTTGCATTATACTTTCCTATGATATAAACCAGTAAATCCATTAAAATCAAATACAAATCACGATCATCTTAAACAAAATAAAATTGCCAATTCTGATATGATAACATTTTCTTATAATAAAGATAAAACTTATTAATCTAATGAAAGATTCCTAAAAGTACGGAAATATCTTTGAATTATATAAAATATAACACAATATAATTAAATTATAAACTTCTCTGATCAAATCAAAAGACTTTCATGTTGTGCAATTTGTCAATTAGTGGTACTTCTGTATGGCTAGAGGTATGGTTAAGAATTAATTAATTAAGTAAAGAAACAACTTAAAAATAAGTAAAAAAAGCTTTCGACAACTCATTGAAGGCGCAGTGCAACTTCAATTGCATGGAGTTATGGAGTCATTTTCATATGCCTAATAGGATCTTCTGGTTTCTAGTCAAAAGCTTATAATAATTAGATAGTGTTAGATGGAAAAATCTTCATGAATGAGATTTACTTGATTTAAGATTATATACTAATCTTTGTCATAAGCATAGAGATAATGTTAGACCAAGACATTCTTAATAAAATAGAAGATATAAGACCCTTTAACCTCTTTGGAATCCTATAAGAAAATTAAAGCATGCTTATCTAATTCAATATTATAACCTATCCAGTAATTGCACAAGTCAAGATTATTTTATATCAATTATAATAAGAGATAAAAAAATATTGATAATATTTTCTATATCATTATAGCTGTAAAAATGAGATAATGAATGGATAGATTCTATATTCCAATTCGTTCAGATTATTCAAATTCCCTTTCAATTTGGTGAGCCCTATTCGTCCACATTCGCAAATTGAGTTTAAGAAACATTAGTTCATCATAAAATTGTAACCTAATTTTTGTCCTTTTCTCAAAAAGCATAAGGTAAAGAATAAGTGTTAGTCACGCAATGGAGAAATTAATTAATATCTACAAATCCAAAGTAAAACCCCATTTAACTTGCCCTATTGGATTGAAGGTGAAGCTTCATGTAATTGAATCAAGTCAAATAATTTCTCACTATACTAAAAGCATGTTTGTTAAGAATAAATTTTTCACTATACTAAAAGCATGCTTGTTAAGAATCAAAGTTGAAGAAGTTAATGGTATAATGCAACATTATAAAGAATGTCAACCGATTGAAACATTAAAATAAAAATCTCAAACTTTTTTGGAATAAAGAAGTACTCCATTTGTAATAAAAGTAAAAATCCAAAAATACAAATGTTTAGTCTAAATTTTGAACCAAATACATTTAATTTTTTGAATAGTTTTTGTTTCTATTTTATTACAAAAGGGATATGAATACTTCGAGTCAAATCAAAATAGTTGCCAATGTCACAACCATATTTTTATGGTCGTATAATATAAAGAAAATAATTTTGATGCATAATTATGATGAACGTCGAACTTTTTTAATGATCAAATAATTATGATTGATTGATAATGTATATGAATTAAGTCCTAAGCTAAATATTTATATACATAAAAAAAAGTTTTTGTTTTTTTACTTATAAATGAAATAGTTAACATATTACATTTAACATGTCTTTCAATCTGTAAAGAAACTCATTTCCTAATGGAATATGAAGTATGAAGTTAAGCTGTAAAGTGCACGCGGGAAAATGGCTGCTAGGAATTTGAATCAAACACTTTTTCTCAATTTAAAAGGGGATTCACTAACTTAAAGCTAGAAGGTATATGCCTCTATTTTCCATCTTTTTTAGGGCAGGAAGCAAGAAGTTTCAGCTCAAGAAGGATCAAATAAAAGGATACAATAACCTTAATTTCCCATATTAGGAAATTAGAAAATAAAAATCAAAATATTTGATAATGAAAAGGGAACTCTCTAGGAACCTACCTAAAAGAAAATGCCTTTTTATTAGGCTGGTGCTAGCTAGTAGTACTATTGTACTTACTAGTTATGCAACACAACAAAATTCATTTTGGAATGTCTATGTCTATTGCATGCCATACACTTTGTTATTTTGTGTTATTTTCATGACACGTGGATGCTTCTAGTCACACCATTTGGCATCTTCACTTGAGGGTGATTTATGGCTTCTAAGAAGCAGACAAGTGATGAACATTATGTCTTTTTTTGGTTTCTTAAGTTTTGGAACAAATTATAGACTTAAGTTGATCTAATTGATAAAGAGTTTACCCACACATTGTAAATATGTGTGTTCGTTTTTTTGTTGTCGGTGTACGGATTTTGTTGACGAGTAATCTATAAGTATTTTTATTAACGTTTTATGAATCATGATGTATGTTCTAAATTTGATGAATTCGTAAGATTCAACACACTTAAAATTTTAATATGTGAAAAACAAAAACTTTTGGTTGAAATTGGTTCTATTTTTCCACATCCACCATTGTGGGTCGGAAACGTGTTTATTTATATTGGTTAGGGGAGTGGAATGTGAGTAATGGCTTAGGGTATTTTTCAAAAGGGGAATAAATTCATGTGAATTGAGATTGTAGTAATATGTATGTATTGAGAAGAATCAAGCAATGGGATTGGCCTACAACTAAATTGATTGGCAGCAAAAATTATTGGCGAAGTTGACTTAAAGAAAAGGGTTGGTTAAATGAATTTGGTATCGTTTTGTGTATGCTAAATTAGCATTTTCTGTGTGTCACCACCAACACTCATCATCATCACATTAAATTTCTTAACATACTAAATAACCGTACAAACTTATATTGCAGCAACAAATTTGGGTTGTTAGTTATACTCCTTCCATCCTAAAATAACTTAGTCATTTGCAAAAAAAAATATTGTTTCAAGAATATTGATCCATTTCACTTTTCAATAAAATATTAATTTTTTTTTTCCAATTATAACTCTCTCTTTTTGTTACAATTAATATTATTTTCACCTAATTAATATTATTTTCACCACTCCCAATTCAATATATTCTACTTTGCATTTATGATAAAGAAAAATGTACTCAATACTTTCCAAAGACATTCAAAACCATGACTCAATTAAACTGTGATGGAGGGAGTATAAGTTTTATTCAAACCAAATCAATGTGCGCAGCCACCGAAAGAAATCTATATTGTTTGAACAAGAAAACAAGTCCATATTCTATTTTTTTTTTGTGGTGGATGAGGTTTAAACATTGGACCTTACATATATTATGCAATGTCCATATCAACTGAGCTAACTCACAGGATAAGTATAAATATTATACTGTAGCTTTTTTAAGCTTCTATAAAAATTAATTTTATAATAACCGAAAAATTATATAAAAGATCGATATCTTCTATATATGTTTTTTCATGGAGAAATGATTTTACCACTTTGTTGTGACAACCTTATCTCTAATACTCACATGATGTTTTTATTCTCTCTCTTTCATTTTCCCTCTATATCGTTTTTAACCAATAAAAAAAAATTTGTCACCAAAATTGTCTCAAATGGTTGTTCAAATATCACTACTCTTTTCATATGTACCAACTAGAGATTGACGGTTAATGTACCCAAAATCTAAACCATATTTGTCAAATCTCTATGGTAATTTTGATAATTAATCTTGTATTTTTTTGGGGGCCGGGGAGGTCAAAGTGGAATGTTTTATAAACGAAGTTTGTTAAGTAATTTTTATGAGGTTTTTATGGTAATTTTGATCATTAATCTTATGTATTTTTGAGGTTTTTATATTTCAAAAATATCAACATGGTGATTTTTTTTACCCCAAGTTGGATTGAGAGGCAAGTAAATTCTTACTTTTGAATGTTGAAATTTATTAATTACTTGAGTTCAACTATTGGGTCACCTACATAAGCTTATGGTTTGTTTGTAGTTATTTAACTTAAGATTATGTTTATATATGTTTATTGAAACAAGTGAATATAATTAACAAATGTTATTTTTTTATAAGATCATTTTTCCCATTAAGAGCCAAACTAAATATAAAAGTTACCAATGATGTGCTACGCTGATAGAAATTCAAGGATTCATTTCTCAATTATTTATCAAAAATGATGAAATTATAAATTATTAACAAATTCAAGTTTTGAATCATATTTTTTTTTACAATTTGGAGACTTGTTAAAACGATTCCAAATAATTCAAGGACAGACAAGTTGACAAGTTAAGTAAACCATTTATATATGTTCTACGATGCTCTCAATTAGAACAATCAATAATTTCTGATTTTCATTTTCATTATGTTTCACCACATTTTTTTGTCAAAAGCAACAAGTTTAATTGCATTTAACCTATGAAAAATAAGTTGAATTTAGAAAGAAACAGCTGGAGGTACCGTCTGATTGTGGTTTGTCTTTTTTTAGACGAATTGTGATTGGAATTGTTTTGGTAAATGGGACCCACCCTTTACACTTTGGCCCAAACTTGAAGGCACTTTTTGGATTCTTTTGGATGTAAACCCTTGATGATATTACGTGTGTGAAAGTGAAAGGATCTAAGGCTCTCAAAGTGCTGTTGTTCAACTAGTTGAGCATGACCATGAGCATTGAGCATGACAAAGTGACATTATTTAAAGTTGATTTCAACAAGTCTTGTCATTCACCGTAATTTGGAATTAGAATGAAACCCTCAATCACTTTCTACTTCTAGGTTAATCTTATCTTTTTACAATTCTCCATTTATAAAATTCAATTTTTAAATAATTTTAGTTATTTTTCTTGACACAAATAAATGATATTCGTTCATTCAAGTTGATAGAGTATATCGATACAATACAATCTCACAACATTTATGTTAATAGTATAAAACATCAAATTACAAAAGTCTACACATATGACTATATTCAAGTCTTAAGAATATTCATGAGAATATGTTAATAGTAATAATATGTCATTGATTGGATTTGTACTGGATCGAAGCTGATCTGACAATCTGAACTGAACAAATATCTGAACAAAATAAAAAAGACAAATAACGTCACACAAAGACGATGAACAAAACAACGTCACACTAAGACGACGAAATCATGAAAGAAAAAACGAAATAGATGTGAAAATCACTTAATTCAATAAAATGAAAAGAGAAAGACAAGTTAGAGTGGTGATTTTGAGTCAAAAATTGACTCTAAATCACCCTCTTTGATAGATTAAAAAGAATATATAAAAGTTTTGATGGCGCTTCGCAAGAGAGAAATGAGAAATTTTTTTGGTTATTACTTATTCTTATTAAGTACTAGTACTCACTTTTTCTTTGGTGTAAAGATAAAGATTATAGCAAGGGGAATTTATTGCATGCTTGTATACGTTAAATGGGTCATTTAAACCAAACAAAATGGTGTGTGATTTTATTTTTGAATTGAATGATTTTTTTACCTCAAGATCGGTCCTAACTACACCTTTAACATCCCTTCACCAATTACTTACTAGGTTAACATTTTATTTACACTTCTCCATATAAAATTCAATTTTATACATTTTATTGTGTTTCTTATTAAGTACTCACTTTTTATTCGACGTGCTTAACAATTTCATGTAATCTTCGTAAAAAGAAAATTATGTAATCTTTCAATCACATATTATTACCTGCACATACATATATATTTTAAGAAGTCAAAGTAAAAAATTATATTAAAAAATTATTCTAATCATATGTCCAAAACCGAAATGAACAACGTTTACAATAAAGCCAGTACGACCCAAAAAAACAAAACTCATCACGGGTACAACACACATTAAAAAGGTAATTAAAAAGTAAACTACTTGAGAAACACATTATTTTCTTAATTCAACTAAGGTGACCCAACATATTTAGTGACAAGGAAATTAAAGAGATATTTTTCTTTTTGCAATTTTTTTTAGTATGTGATGAATAAAATATAACAAATTTTATCTTTCATGATTAAACGAGAGTGTAATTTTAAAAATTTGTAGTGCATAGAAATTAATATCTCCAAGTTACATGAAGTCCACCAAATAAATTAAAAAGTGCGTTGGATTTTCAGTCTTGGTTTCAATCATATTGATTTGGATCTTTGCAAGCCACTGGATCTTATAAACAATTTATTTTCCACTTGTTAATTAAAGTATTCACAATTATTTTACCATCCATCTTCTCATAAAAAGAATATTCGTTCTTTTCTCATTATTTCGTAGTGAATAGTCGTGGCCATAATCATGCAAAACAAGGAGATTTTAAGTACATATATTACAATGATAACCCTAAGTTTCTTTCTTGTTCTTGTGAATTCTTAAGCCAAGTGATTGGTGGGAATTATGGCTATGATAGGGTTGGTATATGAGCTATTTCAAATGAGAAAATTCAATTCATCTTTGTCCTTAATTTGGAGAAGAAGCCAAATACTACTATATAAATCACGCATGCCACATCACATCTATCATCTATGTCCACTACAATACAACATATGCTGTGATTAGCTCGGACATTATGTGAAACAAAACATTACTTGATGTAATTACTGATTTTAATTAGACCACAATAATTAGACAACAATAATCAATTGCATATATATTATGAGGCTACTTTTAATTTTGGGCGTTGCTTTCAAAAGTACTTTAATTTTCTAGGGTTTTAACATTGGCTACACTTTTTTTAGTGAGGTTATCACTTATCAATATTGATGTCTCTTTTGTTAACAAAGTTAGTACAATTCTATATTCCAAAAATAAAATTGAAATTCTTGTCGTTTTAAGTGATGATATAAGAGACAACAATTTTAAAATTAAATGGTATTTTTTTTTTTTGAGGGAAAAATTAAATGGTATTGGTACTCTCTCAAACTTCAGTTGTACGGAAGAAAAACACTTAAATACGCTGCTGATGTTTTTTTTTTAAGTCTTTTGTGTTTTTTCTCAACTTTTTAGTGGCATTTGATAGGGTTAACTACGTTTATTGGCACCATTAAAGTTTGTGATTTTTATGATCATTTGAAGTGCAATTGTGATTTTGATTATTGATGATATGGATTAGCACGTTTGTCTGTTTAGCAAATAGAATAGGTATTCTTGTCATCTTGTGAGTTTCAACTTAGTTTTTTTTTATTTAACAAGCTACAATGAGATATATTATCAACTAGAAGAGCTTTACCTAGCCATAGGTGTGCCAAAGTAAAACTCAAGAGTTTAACAACTTGTTAAAGAACAAAAGTGAAAGACGAAAAAATGAAAGCTAGTACGTACCCAAAGTCTAAACAAGCAAAAGGACTAAACCACGAGTTTTGATATCCAAAAGCTAAAGACACAATTTTTGCTTTTAGCCACCAATAAGAAAGACACTTAATTTTGTTTAGAATCTGATGTATCTGAGTCTCCTTTATTATTAAAGAGCAGGGACGTTCCTACGAATCCGGAAGCTCAACTCTGTAAGTGATAAGAGGCTCGTAATAAAATAAAAATGTATTTTTTTTTAAAAGAACAGTGTTCTATTTAAATTTTTTAAAAGATAAATACAAGGTGTCGTATATATGTTGTACATCCAAAGGTGAAAATCACTACCGTATACACGAGAAACCTCAAACCACCATCCAAAAAAATAACACTCACCTAGCACCAAAAGCAAGAGGACCCAATTCTAATATGCCTAAAACAGACAACAGAAAAGGAAAGTGAAAACCCGGGGAGTAGTGGGGTAGTACTACTGGACTATAATTTTTTTTTGAGGTCCATACCTTGGGTTGGCCGAATTCCATTGAGCGGTTTGCACACCCCAAGGTCCAGCCTTGTTAAAGAGACTATTATTTTTCTCTTTCCAAATTATCCAAACAACCGAGAACCAAATTAACTACATAAATGAAAACCGTCATTTAAAATTGCCTGCTAATTGACCAAACTGAATGAAATGGTCCGAAACTTGAAAGGATCCAATAAAAAAGAAACCAATCCATTCACGAACTGGGTACCAAATAGTACCAATCATTGTGCGTGCTAAGTGTTACATTAGTGATAAAAGTTAAGAGGATAAATCCCTCAAAAAAAAAAGTTAAAAGCATAAATATTAAATTATTATCGATTTATTTTATTTGATCTATTACCATTCTATACATTTCATTTAATTTTTTTGAAACACTTGATATATGGAGGAGACAATTTTTTTTTTATAGAAATATTTTTTTTTAAAGATATTGTAAAGAATTTCTTTTTGCTTTGTGGGGCATGAGCCCCATATCCACGTACATGGATCTGCCATTGATTCTTATGTTGACAGTGATTCCTTTTGTCATTTTAGTTTGTAAATTTGTTATTAGTTTATAATTTGTAATTTTAAAGAGCCATGTGTTAACTTGTGCTTTTAAGATATAAGTTAAAGAAAATCGGAAGAAAGTATCTGAATACTATAGTTAACACTACGGTTTGATCTGATCGTGAACATTAATGAACTACTATTAGTGGGCTTTTTTATGGCTTAGGATGTCTTGAAGTAAATATTAGGTACCTAAAGAACATTTTTCCAGGCGTGATATTTCTGATGGAACTTCATGTCTTTGTTTGAATTATTTAGTGAGATAAGATTAGTTTGTCCACTTGGGTAATGGTCTCATAATTGTGCAGGATCATTTTTATAAAAAAATATCTTTAGAAAAAAGGATCATTTATAAACTTCATTATCATATTTATTTTATATTTACTATACATATGTGTAAAATAAGATTAAAGAACCAACACCGCTTGATCTAGTACAGTACCTGCCCAGGGATTTGGGGGATCGATCTGGTGCTCCCATGTTTGATTTTCGTAGAGTGAAAAAATGTCTTAATGGGTTTGAGTAGTTTTATTGGTACATGAAAGAAGAAAAAAATTATTGGAATTTAGTGTGATGAAGAAACTAAATGAAGATGATGATAATAAAAAAATTGAAGATGATGATGAATATTAGTGAACCGTAAGTTTGTGTTGATGGTGGTGGTTGGACTTGGACAAAGAGGAAGATGATGTGTAAAAGATAGATAGTTAGATCTAGTGTAAGAGACATATGGTAAGATGTAATATACTCTAAAATCTGATGGTTGATCAGAAGTTGTCCATGGTGGAAAGATGTTAAATGCCACTCCTAATCCAAAAGATGTAGATTAGTGACAATGTCTTAATACAAATGTAATTTTCTTTTTACTTTAAACGATTACATTAGATCAGAAACTTTGCCCTTTGACCATGTTTTTTAACTCCTCCAAAGAGTGTTATGTATGGAGTATTTTTTTTTTTTGAGCTATTAAGCTAATGAAAACATAAGAAATATGTGAAACAAAAAGAGATAAAGGAAAAATTACGAGAGAATAATAAGTTTAGTTGATTGTGTATGCATCGAAAATGAAATATATAATAATTATTTATAGGCAAAACTAATCTTATTAGCCAGAACATTGTGGCCTGCAAAATCTAGCATTGACTCTACTTAATCGGTATTTCTCGCGGGTGGTTTATGCATCTACGCGTTAGTTAACTAAAGTTTTTAATAATTGTGAAGTTGGTTATTTTTACTTATAATTAAACCAGATAAAGAAAACTTTATGATGTGTAAACTTAATGATTGTGTAAGTACCTATTTAGTATATCATTTGAGTTTGACAACCATGATTTTCTCTAAACCACCGTAATATCAAACATGCATATGATAAAATTTGTGTTAGATGTGTAACTCAAACAATATGATAAGAATGTTTCTGCTAGTAATAGTGACCAATGATGCAGTTATAACCTAAGACAAGTTTTTTATGATTGATACATGCTTTTACTGCCATTTCTAGATTGTTTTTTTTCAAGGAACTTCCATTTCTAAATAATTTGTCCACATCTTCAACTCAATTTGATTTCGTCTCAATTATAAACTGGAATTTAAGCGTCGAATATAATGAACAAGAAACAGCTCACACAAAACAAATCAAGAAGTTGACCCAAAGAAAAAAATTTAAATCAAGATGTAAAGAAAACAAAAATATAAACAAACGAAAAGTTAATAATATGGTTTGAGTATATAGATATTTCTCAAAGCATGCCAATTCATTATGATTAATAAAATCCAAAATATAATGAAAGAGATGAGAGTAAGTTTGAATTTTTTTCTCAAATTATGCTAATTCATGATGATCAATAATATCCAAAATACAATCAACGAGATGATAAAAACGACTAACATGAGAAATAGATGATTTTGACGACGTGTGAGCTATCATTAATTTTTAACTCCGCGTGTTTTTTTTTCTCTTTTCAAGTAGCTTAGGGGGAAGAATTCACCTCTTTTAAGGTGAATAAGTGAGGTGTCCAGGATTCGAACTCCGACCCCTGCATAAAACAATGCAGGGGTATAAGTGGGGTGTCCGATATTCAAACCAAAAACCCTGTATATATCAATGCATCTCCCTGCCAACTGAGCTATGCTCACGGAGACTTTTTCTAAGTGCACATAACTCCGCTTGTCTTAATTATAAGTCGTTCTAACTATTTCACACATATTGAAATTATAAGAAAAAAAAGTTATAAGTTATTTTATAATACTATTTTTCATTAATAACCTGAGAAAAGTAAATTAAAAGAATTGAAATAAGAGTGAGTAATGAATAGTAATGGGTAAGAGGAAAACAAACGTTAATACTTTATTTGATATTGTAAAGCAATGTATAGTTTGAGAGTGCCAATTTTGTTTATGGCACTTATAACTGGTGGTCGAATCCGTTACTATGTTTGGGTATCGACTAACCTCTCCCTTGTAATTATATATCGACTATTTGTTCCTTGTGGGATGGCCTCTTAAGTACACCTTGTGCTTACGAGGATCCATTGCCAGTGTTAATATATCTCATTTTTGATTCTTCAAAAAAAAAACTATGATATGAGACTGCGAATTGTTTAATTTTTAGTTTTTCACTCATTATGCAATCTGTTTATATCTTTGTGAATGCGAGAATTTTTTTGCCTGTTTCTTTGTTTCCTTTATGCTATACCATATATATGATATTGTTACAGAGGATCACTTTGGCGTTAAACATGGAACTGATGAGTGGTACGAGGCATTGGATAAACATTTCGAATGTCTTCTTCAATTTAGAGTCAGCCCTTATTTTTGCAAATGAGTTGATAGTATTTGTGTGTTTGATGTATACATGTACATGGTCGGGTATATTTTCGAGGCAAAAAGTTTGACATAGAATGTAACCTAAAAAATAAACAATAGCGTTGCTGAAATTTTCCCTCTTTATATTGTAGTAGATCATACAAAATCGGAAGAATACTTTTCAGGTCCACAATTGACAACATATGTTGTGCCATATAAACAAGTAGTATCGAGATATAGAGTATTTTGTCCCCGTTTGATTCTATCAGCTATATTTGCAATAAGATTATACTTACGAAATTCAACCCATATGTTGATATGCCACACTAATGATGTGGCGAAAAATTAATTGAAGTTTTAAAAACAAAGAAGCACCGGAAAAAAGCTTACTTTTACTTGTGGGAAAAAGGTATAAGCATTTAGTTATATGTACTAAGAAGTCTACCCTAAGATGCCGTAGTTAGATTATCCACTTTTGTCGTTGATATTGAATATTGTTTCACAAAAGTACAATTAGCCAAGTGATTTTTGCAATATTCGTCGATTGATTTTTGATTTTTCTCTGTTTCCATCAAAAACTTGGGTAGCTTCATTAATTTTTTTGTCATTATTTGCCCTATGAAATTCTCTCTTTCTAAACACTACAAGACTTTATTAATATTTATGAACATATTAAAAAAAAAAAGTTAGCCCACATCCTCACATGAGAGGATATGTTACCATAAGTTTCAACCTGGTTCAATTCACTATGATCCTAATAAATGTTACCATAAGTCGCTTGTTATGGCTTATTTTTTAAATTTTTAAGGTAGAATTACACAATTTTTTTATTTAATTCATATGTATCGTTAGTTATTTACGATTGTTAATATAAATGTTTAGCATTGATTAGTCTAAACACACTAATACTATCATTGTTGTTGTTCTTACTATTATTATTATTACCATCATCATCACTATTACTTTAAATTTTAACTATTTTGGTTTTCCACGGTTTTATGAAAGAAAGAAATACAAGAATCTTTAAGAATTAAAACAATAAAATCAACCACTTGTTTGACAAAATTAAGGCACAATTTTATGGATGGTTAAAAGCGAAACACATCTACTTTGCTTTTAACTATCAGATGTTGTGGTTCAATCTTCTTTTATGCTTGTGATTGTTTCTTTACTTTCATTTTAGTGTTTTTACCATAATTTGATGTAATACTTTTCACTTTGCTTCTCTCTAGTACTCCTTGTGTGAAAAAAGTAAAGTCATTTGGTTATATTTAAATCCATTAACTTCTTAAAAAAATCATTATTATAATTATTTTTTGGTTTTTAAATAACACAGAAAAATTACTTTAAATGATTTGAGTACAATGTAGTTTTTTTTGAATATATATAATTAATAATTAAAGTTAAAAAATTTGTTGCACCGAAAAAATTGAACCCCTGATTTAGGGACCTGGCAACGCCACTGATTACTAGGCCCCTAGTTTCGAGAAGTTAGAAAACAAATTAGTGACTTTATAACCCTAGTTAGTTTTTCCAATATTAAAAATGCAAAATAAATATTAGATGCATTTACATGATTGATTGATTTTTTTTAGGGGATGATTGATTAATTTTTTGAATAGTAATTGAGTGAAATTTATGACTATAAGGACTAAAAAATCAATAAGGAGTATTAATTAAATCAAAAAATAAGTTTGAGAACTAAAAAATCTGAGGCCTAAAATGACAGGTTTAGTTTACTCGCAATCTCATGGGCCAGCCCTAGATATAGAGTGCCAGTTAAAGGGTGCCCAGGCAACTACAACACAACACTTTGTCGGTGTTTTTTTTTTATTTTTTATACCAATTTTACTTAACTAATTACTCCTACTTATATGATTTGGGTTATTTGAACATTTATTTATATGACAACTTTTGAGATAATCAAAATCTTACAAAGAAAATGAAGTATTGACACAAAAATCAAAGTATTAAAAAGAAAAAAAAAAGTGAGTTTGAAAGAAAAAGTTGTAAAAGATGGTTGTTCAAATATCATTTCTCTAGTTATATATACACATAGTATTCCAAAAGATAAATAATTAGTTAAAGAAAGAAGATAAATAATAGGGTTAAATAAGTAAACATTTCTCTTAAATATACCAACATTTGATTTCAGTCTCCCTAAATATCTAACCGTATATGTTACAACATACTCATAACACACAGTAGCTGACGATCAACGTACAACAGTATTCAACCATTCATTCTCTTTCTCTACTACTCTTCTTTTTCTTCAAGTCTTCAATGAAGCTTCAACAACGTACAATAGTGTTCAATTTCAATCAAAACATGAAAAAATAATTGAGGTAGAACCTGGTGTGACTATAGCCACACCATGCCTTATACTAGATTTTCCCCAGGCTTGAGAAGCTGCAAAAATACGGTAAATTTTTTCTATTAGAATGAATCATTATTTGACATACCATTAAAAATATTGGTAAAGGTCAAGGTTAAGTTTTACTTTTTATATTTTTTTTTATTTGGGCATGGAATTATTTGATATGATGTGTTTTAAATTAAGTTTTAAGAAATTTTTACTACAACAAATGTCAAGACGAGCACATTTATTTTTATTGACAGAAATAATAAAATAGTAAAAAATAAAATAAGTGAAGGGTAAAATTGGAATAAAAAATATTATATCAAAACACAATATTTTTCAATATAAGATAAAAAAATAGGTTGTTTTTTACGGTGTCCAATATTGTTTCTATTATCGTGGATCGTTCCATCTATTGTTGTGAGTTTCTATTTTAATGACATTTAATTAAATTTTTAATTGATAATGCAAATCGATATTATAAAAAGTTAAGCACAAAGGAGAGCATCCCCTTTATATATTGGTATAGAATAGATTTTATAGAATTTTTTTCAATATTTAATTAACCATTGCCCAAAGATAAATGTTTATTTTTCTGTAGATCAAAGTCATATTTGAACCATTGCTCATATATTTATTATACAACTTAGCTGTCTATCACTATAAGTGATGTTTGATTTTTTTTCTTCTTGCAATTCTTTATAAACGAAAATTGTCAATATTATAATGGAGCCTCCAGATTATCAAGGACGGCTTTGTTAGAAAGAAAGGAAAAAAAAAGATAAATAATATGTGCAACCATGGGCGATTCCTTTTGACATCATGGGGTAGCGTTTGCTACCCAAAATTTTTATTTCCATAAGTATATTAATATAGTTAGCTACCTCAAACAAATTCATTTGTAAAAAATTAGCATAAATAAAAAGGTTAAAAAATTATTACATAATTAATAAACTTATTTATCTTATTTTAACATTCAGTCTCAACAACAACTATAGAGAAAATATTTTAAGCAATAAAAATTATCAATAGTCAAACATAATGGACGATAGTATAAAACAAATAGCTTTTTGGTCTTCGTTGAAAAAGTAATTGTTAGTTTAGTTAACAAACATTCAATTATAAATATACTTGACTTCTCAGAGCCTAATTTCATTGAGATTAAACATGTTTAACTTTAAATTTAACATATAACATTTTTAAAAAGATAATTTTTCTTTGCCTAAAAAAATTCTGAGTTTGGTCCCCTCGTACAAATTTCCCTAACTTCACCGTTGAGTGCAACAAAGCAGTGTTTAATTAGGAGAACCGATGTACTGACCTGCTTGAGAAAGAGCCCAGTTGTTGTCTTGTCCAATATTCCAAGCAAAATATCCAAACAATCCATTTTGCTTGGCATAAGCAACCTTGGCAGATACACTCTGTGTGTCATCATATCCATACCAATCTGTCCCGTTGAAGCAGTAATTTTGAGCATATGTGGAGTTGTACACAATCTGTGCCCCATCTTTTTTTATATCCTTGTACTTCACTGCCCCTAGTCCCTTCGTAGCTTTATCATGAATTCTATGTTTATTAGGATCTGCCAATCTCCACTTGTAACCATAGTAGGGTAAACCAAGTGCAAGTTTGCTTTTTGGCACACCTAACCCTACCCATTTTGTGATACCTTCATCTGCACTGAACATGCCATTTGGGTTTTTCAAAGGAGCGGGTGGTTGTGTTTGAGTTGGATAACTATCTGAGATGAAAAGGTCATAAGTCATTACATTAACCCAATCCAAGTTGTTTGCAACATCTTGACCAGGGTAGTACTTCAATGGAGTGATCTGATCAGAGCCACCCACTGCAGCAGA
>Ga0228710_1005207_pt1 | contig 20263 bp, 8 predicted proteins | sample MedpolnodulmetaG_FD_177995 | JGI IMG/M metagenome (GOLD analysis project Ga0228710, IMG submission 177995) | Root nodule microbial communities from Medicago polymorpha collected in Santa Monica, California, United States - pink nodules | ecosystem: Host-associated > Plants > Roots > Nodule... | reverse complement strand
AGAAAATTTTAAAAAAAAAAAAAAAACCCGGATGGTAAAATACAATAATAGCCATTAAAGCTAATAAAAAAATAGCTTATCATCTTTTTTTTTTGCATGGCACTTGTGAGGAGCTTCTAGAACATGCATTTCCTGTTTAAGATAGATGACAAAAAGATACCTTCCCCTTATACACAACTAAGCCCCTATTATTAGTGCATGCTGACCTCCGCCTAATACCAAAATTAAAGAATTTTTTCCATAATAGCACGGTTAAGCTACATGTGGGGAAGCATTAAAAAAAACTACATGTGGGAAAAGTCCAACCAAGTTACGTAGCCAAATCATTGATTAAGATTTAAGCACCCATATTTAGAATAGGATAGGATACCCCATGACATACCACTTATATCATGATCTTCAAAATCTATCTACAAGATTCTAGTTACTTTAGTGTGTCGAAACATGGTTGGCTTCAAATGCTCTAATAATTATATATGGAGTGAAACCTTCCCATGTGTATATAACAAGCAATACACTGTAGATAATCAGCATGTTGTCTGCATCAATTTTAATTATTCTGTTTCCTTCAAATGTAAACAACAAGGACATTGTCAATGACTCGATGTCTTTATCTTATAGATTGCATGCAACTTTGCGTTGTATATTTAAAGATCTTGTGTAATTTATCTGATTGATTATTGGACTCATCAACGACGCCTTTCAACGACTCTTTGACGAATTATTGCTGTAACAAATTAACAATATAGAACTATAGGAGCTTCATGAGCAAGTGTTACTGAATACTGAGTCACAATCCAATATTAAAAATATTTAGCACACACAAATGAAAAAAGATGAATAAATTAGTCATATCATATATTTTACTTTTATATTTTAATTTTTTTTATTTATATTTGTATGCTTAAGTATTTATTTTATTTGTGTTTGTGACTAACAAAGACTTACTCAAAAGTTTAGACCACGAAATAAAAACTCACTTTGTGAGCACATGGTATGCTGTGTTGGTTTCCGGTAACTTAGATGGGGTTCATTAGCCTACATGTTCTATAGTGGTTGGATTGGACTGTTAATGTGTAGATGATTGTTGAGTAAACTCATTAAATTGCTCAGATTTTCATGAATTTTATCCATAGACAATTACGATCCAATCAACGTTTACTCACAAAAAATATCAATCGAGAGTTACGACTTGATAAATTGAACAATTTATGGAACTCATTGAACAATAACCTAATGTGCAGTCTAATGACAATTGGGTCGGACCAATTTATTTCATTTATACAACCAAATTTCTCATGCTAGAGTAGACTAGAACAGAGCAACCTATTTGACGGCTCTACTAAGTAGTATTTTATAGGTTGGACTTTTTTCTTAATTAAATTTAGCTATTCCCATTGTGATGCTATTGTAGACAGGAGAAAATAATATGAAATAGGGATGAGGGGTCAAGAGAAACTCGTGTATGATCACAAAATTTTGGACACGAGATTGGTATACACTCGTAAAATTTTCTAATTTTTTTTAAATCAATTCCTTATTTTTATATTTTATTCCTCAAAACAACATAAACTTAGAGTGTACTTGGATAGAGTAATTAAAAATTCTTAGAAAATTAGAATTTTAGGAATTCAAATATTTCAATTGAATTCAAATGTGTAGTTTGATTTTCTTAGAATTTCCAATTACTCTATCCAAATTAAATGCACTCTAAGCTTTAGGTTGATTTGATGAACATAACTAACTTTTTATGGTTCCAGATAATAATCATTTATCTTAGGACATTTTTAAAACTTGGTATTATTAAATTTTATTTTCAAAAACTAAAAGTATTTTCGCGCATAACAGTAAAGATTAGTTCATATAATCGTAACTCATTTATGGAGGTATTATTCTATGGCCACAATACTAAATTAATAGTGTTTGGACTCAGACGTATAAAAATGTTATCCTCAAAATATTCAATTATTTTTTTATCAATTTTTTCATTATTATTAAAAAATACTTCATGTATGTGACCAAACATTATTTATTTCGTCTTCTAATAAATGTATTTCATATGAATCAATTAATTAAGGATTGAACCATGGACCAAACAAGTAAGGAGCTACTACTACTTTTATCAATGTATAAATATAGTAAGAAAAGAAATGAAGGTAAAATGACAACCACAAAAAATAAAAAGTGGTTTCTGATTCCCAGACAGGTTAAACCATCACCAAATTAAAACAGTTTTATGTGAACACTGTACTACGTTGTTCAATAATGGCACCATGTGACTATAGTTTCATCTCATCCACTCGAAACCTAATCATACATTACCTAGGTAAGCTCGATGTGGCTGTTGAAACCAACAAATCACACCACGCCATTCCTTCATCAGTCTCATCCCCCAGCCCGTACAAAACAAAAGTAGGAGCCAACAATAAGTTAACAGAAATATCAATGGCTGTGATCACTCCATCTGTACTCGTTGTTTCATGCAAATGGGGTCCACAACTTTGGACTAGATCGCCGGGGATTATTGAAATATCAAGGTTTGTGTGTACTGTACTGGTGTAAATGTAATAACCTAACCCCACCACGACTATAAGGGGTAATGGGCACAATTGTTTATGGGTTACTTTTGGTACTTCCATGTTACTAAATTCGGCGAATTAGGGCACCAACAAACGTGGCGTGATATTGATAGGTAGCTTTGAATCTAAATTGAGTCACAATCTTTATCTATTGCACAATGGGTTGGTGCTCTCCTATTGGTTGGTCGTGTCTAGAGTTAACAACACCTCTCAACTTTTTCTTAAGAATTGTGTTATTTTGAGACTTAAAAAAAGGAGAAATGATATTTGTACAACCATTTTGATACAACTTTCTCCCTCATACTCTCATTTTGTTTTTATTCTCTCTCTCATCCTTTTCATCTCTATTACTTTTGACCAATGAGAAGAGAGAACAACAAAGTAGCCTCAAAGGTTGTACCAAAATGATTGTTAAAATATCACTACTCTAAAAATATTCAGACTAAGACCATGTGCAATGGTGTTGAATTATGTTGTTGAAAGATGAATTCAACCCTTGGATGCAATGCAATTGTGTATTGAAAAGAAGAGAAAAATGATATTGAGGAGAGAGGAGTAGAATGAGTTCAACATTGTTGAAGCATGACGCAGAGGGACACTTGGCACCTTTTTGTTGGTGAAAACAGAAGCGCGCATCACACGCGCAGACAACAGACCTGATTAAGTATGTTAAGGAAGTCATTTTGACACTTATGAAATATTATTTAGAGTTGATGAACCATTGTATCAAAATAATACAATGATGTTAATTGAAATTGAATTCCAATGAGAATAAATTAAAATGTAGATTTATTTTATGGGATGCTGTCGCTTGAAGTCATTAAAGCAGACCTGTATAAATATAATTATAAAGATCAAGTTTATTGTTATAAACTTTGATAAATATATGACGTTGATTAACTTAGAGACGTCTTAGTCAATCTTATATGATGAAAGAAAAATGTGTTCGTCATTTGTGTATAAAGTAGCTACTAAACAAAGCCCCTTGGGATGAAATAAATTTGTGTACATTGAGGGGATAGGGACTAAAGCCACTCGAAATTAATAAGTGATGGGAACCCAACATTTGTGATTGGAGATCCCATGAATAAGGTTCATATGGGTAAGAACAAGTCACTTATTAATTCTGCTAGCACCAAAAATTAGTTATGTAATTTTTGTTCTCGTCCCTTTCCTATGGTGTGTGAGAAGTGTTAGACACTGCATTATTAAGAGGATAAGCATATAAAGCTTTTAATGAATTTCATATCCCTTATGGGTGGTGTATGATTTGCTGCATACACTTGATGAAATCACCTATATGAGTGTCAAGTGGGGCCGCTTGCATGAGATCTTGGCAAAATCTCTAGAGCTCTCATGAATATTAGGCACGCGTATGACCTATTAGCGCACAACCGCGTAACAACAAGAATTGTGGGGGTGTGATGCGGGTGATAGACCTCTAACATACACAAGAGTCTTTGGTTCATATAGCTTGCTACACCAAATTCACTGTGTGTTAAGTTTACCATTCTAGGACTGTCTCATATAGCTTGCTACACCAGTTTGATGCATCACATCCACGTGTTAACCCAGAAAGTCTTTAAATCATTTTCATTTAAACTTTTGAAATATGTGAGGGATTGTTGTATATTTTTAATTATTATATTTCAAAAGTTAAGTAAAACCAAATCTCTCCAAAGTTATGTTTTCACGTTTTTATCATTTTCGAAATTAGCTACTTAGTCAAAAGCCTTGCATATATTTCTCAACTGAAAAATGGTTTTATCATGCGGCTATTTTTATGGAATATGTGGCACTAATTATATGCCTTTGACATTGTCCATAATGGGAAGTTAATCATCTTTGTTTTTACCCACGTAACCTACCCATTACTTCTATATACATAAGACAAAGTGTACTTGCTACAAAAATATATCAACCTGCACATACTATACACGCATAAACTATCTCACTTCATATTTTTCTGTATACAATTATTCTCTCTCATCCAAAATATTGAGTTTTTGGGTTACATTTCCTGATATTTTTAAGATAAATTTGAGTTGTTTTGTCACCTCCGGTTATGATTCATAACGGGGAAGAACTGTTGTATCCTGGAAGGATATGCACTTAAGAGGCGGATAAAATCCTCAAGGACAGTGACTATGTCACGCCTCAGATTACTTAATAGTGTGATGTTTTGCAGGTTTGCTCTAATTTGATTTGTGAAGGTTTTGATAGAGCCGTCGGCAACCAAATTCAATAAGTTTCTTGAGCTTTATTTTACATTATTAATAGTCGTATTTATTTATTATGATATTTCTCTTTAATTTCTTACTTGTGATGATTTCCACCTCTAATTTTGCAACAATTATCAATATTTTTTTTATCATTAAAAAAAATATTTTAATATGTGTGCCCAAACAATATACATTTATATTTGTGACCATATAGACTTTCTCATTGCACCAATTATTAGTTAACTTTCATTTTCAACCTGGGGTTAAAAAAGTACTGTCATTGTCGAGCCGTCCACCTGTTACTGCTATTGGCCGTAGCACCTCTCCTCCTCCTATCAAACGGTCAAAGTTTCACAATCACAATCCCCAAAATATAAACATTCTACGTGTCCCTCATTAGCCACTACCACTGTGCACTCCTCTTTTCTCCATTGGTTCTCACAATTCACACTCCTTCTTTTCTAACCAGTATCTCTCTTCCTATCGCCACGTTTCCTTCTTCAACCAATCCCATTCCTCCCACTCTTCCCTATCTCCACTGTTCAAACACGTGTTTTTTCTTACACGTGTCCCTTTCTCACTTTCCTATAAAATAAAACCTACCCTCGTGTCCTTCACTTCATTCATCGTCTCGTCTCTATGCATTAACATTAATATTCTCTCCTTCTCCTTCTTTTTCATCACTTTTGCCCTACAACACCAACGAAAAATACAAAACAAGAGAGAAAGATCATTATGGACGGTAGAGGAGGTTGTTGCATCGTTAGAAATGGTGCACATGATATGTCTACCATGGAAAAAATAATGCTTAGGTTTCGTCCTATAGCACCAAAACCTGTAGTTCCCGGAACCACAACTGCTTCCGATGGTACTTCTTCATCGGACAGCGGTGATGCTTTTTTCAAAACCAGTAGAACCAGAAGAAAGTACGTTAAAAAACTGAAGCAAAATAATACCACTGGTAAACGAAGGATCCAACGGAAGAAAAGTGTTTCATCACCGGAACAGGTTCATCCGGGGCCAGTAACTCTTCCTTTACTGCCGGAAACTCCGGCGAGAGAGCAAACCCTAACGGAAGAAAATAATAGTGGAAAGCTGTGGCTGAGTTTCAAGAATTGTAGCAAAGTAGAAGCTGAAACTTACCGTTGGTTCGGTGCGGTGGAGCCGGTGACGGTGCAGTTAACAGTAGAGTGCGTAACCGACGCATGGGTGGAGGGTGAGGGGCTAGGGAATACAGATGAAGAGAGAAGTGCAAAGCTGATGATGGACACGTGTCCAGGGTTTATATCGGACGGTTATGGAAGAGTGACGTGGACAAACGGTGCATACAGGGAGATGATGGGTGAAGGAGTTGTAGCGTTGGTGATGAAAATAAATGGTGTGGTTTTGTATCCGACGTTCACGTGTAGGGTTAGGGTTGTGCAGTTTGCGTGTGGAAGGGAGAGAAATATGTTTACGTTACCTTGTGATGTGTGGAGAATGGATTGTGGTGGGTTTGCATGGAGATTAGATGTTAAAGCTGCTCTTAGCTTGAGATTAGGTTGCTAATTAGCTACCTAGTACTGAGCTTAACTCATATTATAATCTTTTTTTCCCAAAGGTATCACTCCTTGATCAGAATCAGATCATGATATTGCAGTTTTACATTTTCCTCCATAAGAAAATGAAAATTTTAAATGAAAATGTGTTTTTTAGTAGTAGGTGATTAGAATTAGAATCATAAATGTATAGCACAAAGCTAGCGCTTGCTTTGAGCTTGGAAGAACCGGTGAGCCAATGAATGTACACTTATGATTATCGTCATGTAATTTATGTTTTTTTTATGGCTAGACTCAACTCATAGTCATAGCTATTGGTGCCTTCTGAATTCTGGATGAGATTTTTTTTATTGTTGCTCATTTTTTTAATTACTGTAAATTAAATCATTATTTTTTTTTAAATTCTTAATAATAAATATGTCTTTCAAGTATATTTTTCCCTTAAATTAATAATTATTTATTCAATTTTTTAATGTTATATACTACTACGTCAAGAATCAGCAATTTGTTTTTGTGTAGTGTTGGGCGAATAGAATGAAATAGCCTTTTGGTGGAATCCAGATGCATGGCTTTTATTTACCACAATTTTCCTCGATTACATCATAAAAACTAGTAGTTATTTTGAATGATAAAATGTGCTGTATGGTTTTTTTTTTAATTAAAGGGATAAATTAACGATCATTCCACCTAAATAAATAAATTAACGACTAGATCGATCATCACTCTATAACTCAGTGGTCACTTCTGCTTCAAGCCTCCATATACCCTTTTTTCCAATGAAAAAAAAACATTTAAATATCTAAAATTATGGAAATTTAGGAATTTATCCTTCATCAAAATTTTGAGGCTATATAATTATTTTATGTAAATTTTGATGCGATTTTTTTTTGTCAACTAATATTTTAAATATCTGAATGACTGACTGCACATAAAGAAAAACAAAAGCCGCATAACGTGTTGGGGGAGACAGGACATGGAGGGTGGGGGCAAATGAGTTTAAAACTGGGTTGAAAGTAGGAATGGAATGGGTACGTGGTCGTATTGAATTTAACTTGGGATACCCCTTAACTTCAGCTAGCTATGAACTCTGGTATTTGCTCATTGCACCACGTTGCTGCATCAGGACAAACCATTTATAGACTGATATTAAACGTGCTTTCAAATTGCCAGCGTCAAGATTCTATTTCTTACTTTTTTTCAAATTAAAACAAAATGTAAAGTTTATCCACTTTTTTTTTAGCCGAAACTAACCCTCAATTCTTGCAGGGTTTTGCTTTCTCAAAAGGAGAAGATGGTGAAGAACCTGCAACAAAAAGATAATGATTGTCTTTCCCATTGTTGTTAAAGTAAGGAAGAAGCTAACTAGAAATTAGACATCCTATTATATATGTAACTTTAGTAGGTTTTGTTTTAGTCAAAAGACTTGGAACTCAAAAGCATACACTATTGCACTATACCTACAAACAAATGAACTGAAAGGGAAAGAGGGAGTGACGTGTTGGTGGGAAAGGAGAATAGAACGGTGTTGAGGTTCAAATATATTAAAGCAAATTAAGGTTCAAATAGGGAAAATACCAAAATTATTTTTAGTCTTAAAAAATAGGCAGCAAAAGTACGATGATAGCCATTCAAGTTTGACCCTTTGTTTTAGATTGGTCTTTTAATTTTTATTTCCTCAAGTTGTTCATTTATGTTACATTTTTAGATTACATGTTGTTGGTATAAAGTTTCTCTCAGGATCTACAAAAGATGGATTTTCTTCATTCAATGGTTATTTTATCTTTCACAAGAATTATATATTGAACCTTCAACAACTTTCTCAAGGGGCATTTATGTTACATTATATTTGCGTTTGTAACATTTTCTTTTAACAAATTATGTTAAAAAAAAAAAACATGTGTGACATGTCACTTAAACAAATAACTATAATCAGACCTAACATCGTTTTGAAGTTTTACTAACTTTGTGTCCTGTGTGATTGATTAAATGTAAAATTATTATTTTTTATTTGTAGTATCTTTTGACATATCAAAAGATTGACTATGAGTGTGACTCACATTTTTTTTATAGAGTAACTTTTTTTTTTAGAAAGATAGAGTAACACACTTGTTTCTTTAAACTATATTTGCATACATTTATATGGGCATATGTCATCTTATTTAATGTTTACGTTTGAGGTTTATGGTATCACAATGATAAGTAATGATAAAAATATCATCCATTAACCGTAACACACTTGTTTCTTTAAACTATATTTGCATACATTTATATGTGCATATGTCACCTTATTTAATATTTACATTTGAGGTTTATGGTCTCACAATGATAAGTAATGATAAAAATATCTTCCATTAACCACCCTCCATGACAATGTTTCAATCATCTTCAAGAACAAACTTGACCATGACGAAACCATTACCAATATCCATGATTTCAAAACCTCCTGGATTTTCACAAGAGATTTACAACTAGCACAACCTTCCAGGATTCCTCAAGACATTCAAAGACCTTGTCATCAACGTGCACCATAGGGTCTAAGCAATTCTCGTTTTGACAACCAAGTTACGAAAGGTTCTCTTTGTAATGTGGAGTCATGGCGACATTAATTCTGACCTATGGTCTTTTCCCTGAACGAGGCTTTTGGTTGATTATCATATGATGGTGTATGCCCAGCAGCAGAACGTCGCCATAGCTCCACGTCCAACCCCTAAATCTTAGAAATTAGCGGTTCCAAAGAATATCTAAAATAAAAAAATAATATGTGAGACTCTTACTTAGAATAAATAATTTCCTTTAGAAAAAAGAGTTACAAACCAATGCCGCTACTCCATAAAACAACTATTCCTCAATAAAACTATATATCTTGGTAACCAAATATGTTGGATATTTAAAAGAAAAAAGAAGAGCTAATAACATTAGCCAATACAACATGGTCCAAAAGAAATATATGACCCTATATCGTGAAGAATTTAAATCAAGTGTGACTCAGCAGCCTCATTTCAGCAAATTAGGTATATCACAAGCAAAATTTGTGGTCCTTAGCTTGCAGTATGACCTGCCTCAAAGCACCAATAGGAGCTAATATCATCAACGAGACTCCAAATACAATGCAAAACTGAGACAAAGACAAGAAAAATCAGATTCATACAATAAAAAGTAACAAAAATACACCAATATTAGAAAAAAATTATAGTTTACATACCCAATTTGCGAACCAAGACAAGCTAAATATCCTGGGTTTGTAGATAAAAATCCACATTATGCAAGGAAGCTACAACCATCACAAAAATAATTAACATCAGCATTTGCTTTCTTAGCTTCACAAAATCACAGTGTCACTGTGATTTTGTTGAACTCATCATTGATCCAAACATGCACGTAAGATATTTTACTTTTCTTACAAAATATGTGGTTGGAGCAAAGACAAATCCCCCAAAGAAGCTGAGAAGCCCACCAAAGAAAGGAAATGTAATTGCAAGGACCATGGTAATTGCTGCATATAAGTAATTATTAAATTAAAATTCTCTATATACATGAAATTTAGTGCATGAAATGGAGACTTCAACTTTTAAAAGAGAAGGAAAAGCAAACTAACAAACATATAAATTTCGAATTGCGAATCGAAGAAACCGAGTTGGCTTGAAATTCATCTTCTCTGCCAGAAATGATTCTAACATATGAAACACCGGGACAGCATAGACCTAACAAGAAAATTAATTAAACGTAAATAAAAAATTCCAAATTATCTTTCAATGCACGCAAGTGCGCACATGTACACACAATGAAAGATAACAAATTTTGTCACCGGAATCACTAGACACTATAGTAAATAATCGTAGTTGTTAATAAAGATTCAAAGTTCTTGATTGAACATCGACTTAGATAGAATGACTACAATGACTATAAAAATCATTATCTACGGTGAGTCGGAGCTCGTACCTGATAACTTCCAACCAGATGAACAACAACAAATATATTAGCGGCAATAATAAGCCAACGAGGTTTCTCAAGTGATAAAAGGATGTTATCATCAACAGAGTTTCCAAAAGCCCGGTAACCAAAGATAGTGACTGGAAAATAACACAAAGCCACTACTAAGTAAGCAACGATCATTCCCCTCCACATGGATACTTTGGAGGGCTTTTCAGGTGTGGAAGGGATTGTTGATTGAATCTCCAAAATCACATTGTGGCCTGCATATCCAAAAGCAATATCCCCCAAACCACTAAATATACCAAAGACGTTTCCTGCTTTGGTAGTATATCTGCTACCATATTGAACATCTGGTAAGGCACCTCTGTGAATTGAAGCTATCCAAGCAATGGTTGAGTAGCTGTTGTAAGAGGAATAATAATTTTATAAGGTCAGTTTATTACTGGGAAAAAAATTTGTTAGTTACTTTGGCATGGTGCTAAGATCCGTTATAAACAACTTCTTTATATCAAGGATCTGATAATACCATGCATTATATGGTCATTGATTTGAGATCGAACAACTCAAATTATACATGCATTAAATCAATTTTAAACGATCTCGACCAATGATTAAAATTGGACCGTTAGCAAATAACTAAAGTTCGCGAACTAAAATACATTTTTCTTCTAGACTAGAAAGCATTGTGTTTCTCAATTCATCATTAACTTCAATTTTTTTTTTCATTAACAAGTCTTAAACCCTTGCATGCTTTTATTTTGCTCTACAATTTTTATTGAAAAACATTATCATTAGAAAAAGTCATGATATTTAAAGTTACGAAATTCAAATTTAAATATTCTCTCAAAAGGTTTTAAATCTCACTTGCAATTCATTACAAAGAATTAGAGTCAAATACCATTGATGTAGCCTACCTCAGAGACATGACAGCCGCGACGAGGGAAATACCAGCAACGGAGTTGAAACTAGGGAGATGGGAGAGAACATATTGAACAAAAGCAAACACCAGAATGAAATAATTTGTCTTAATAGGCTCACAATCATCACAAAGAATCTCATGAAGTTTCTTAAGAGATTTTGCACCAATAACCATGTAAACTATATCAATGCCAACCTCCACCATTAATTGTTGAGGCACCACAATCCACAAACCAAGTCTTTCACCAAATGCATGTTGGCCCAATTCATGATACTTGTCAAATCTTTTTCCTTGTACGGATTCATGCATTTCAATCATTTGCCATGCAGTGTACAATGTACAAATCCATGAAAGGACCAAAATCGTAATGCCTAAACCCCTGCTCCACAACAATTAGAGTGTGTGAATTGAACCCGTATATATAAATAAGTAAACATATATTAATATATCCTACGAAGCATAGACATGGACCGCATATGTCGGTGTAGTACTAGTGGTGTCACACACCGACACCGAAGATTCTTTTTATCAGAAATGTCGGTGCTACATAGAATATATCTATATTTTCAAATGTTGATGAATTAAATGGGTAGAATAAAAACTTGAGTAAAAAAAGTTAACCATCCAAGCTGAGACATAGCATAGGGGAAGCCAAGAACTGCAGCTCCAACCATGGCAGTGACATTATGAAAAGCAGAGTAGCAACACTTTGCGTTCCTGGATTTAATGTTGATATTTGCTTCAGACATTTTTGTTCTCTTTGTTTGAAACGGTTGGGTTTATGTTTTCTTCCGGACTTCCCACTTTCTCCTACTTTTGTGCAACTATAACATATATAGCGGTTTCCATTCAGGAACTTTTATTTTTAAATTTTCCAATATTTTATTTTTTTTAAATAAAAAGAAAATTTAGTTTCTAACTTTCTATACATTTTTTTTTAGTGAAATTTAGTTTCTAACTTTCTATACATAGATGTTAAGAAATAATAAAAAAAAATACGAGGAGCAGATTATTTAAAAAAAAAATTTACGTTTGAAGATTGTTTAAATTTTCCTATAATAGGAATAGATAATTACATAATATCATTGATATGTAGAATGAGTTGAAGGAATGTTTTTCCCGTGGTGTTTTCATACGTATTTCAGAATGTGTGCAATGAGTTGAAGGAATTAGGAATGCTTAGGACATTAAACTAATCAACATTTGAGAAGACATGTTGAGGGAATGCTAGCAATCAATATGACAAATTGGTGAATTTGCTTCTGTTGAAGTTGTTTGTAGTCCCACATCGCTCGTGTTCTCCGGAGTCAGGTTAAGGATTGCGATGTGGGAATTGGACACAGGCTCACGCTAGGCGTGAGGGTGGGTGTTGAAGTTGTTTGTAGTTTGTGGTTAGTCCCCAGGTGTCAAGTGTATAAATATGTTTGAGTACCCTCATCATTTGAGCTAACTTTTGGGATGAGATCCAAACTTATTTAACATGGTATCAGAGCCTGGATAAGGATTGCGAAGTGGGAATTGGACCCAGGCCCATGCTAGGCGTGAGTGTGGGTGTTGAAGTTGTTTGTAGTTTGTTGTTAGTCTCATATCGCTTAGGTTCCCAGACTGTTAAGTGTATAAATATGTTTGATAATCCCACATCGCTCAAATTCCCAAACTGTTAAGGGTATAAATATGTTTGAGTATCCTCATCTATACAAGCTCATTTAATAGCTTCAAGGCACAAATGTGATTCAAGGATCATCGTCAACTCGGTTTAATGTGGTAGCGCAAATTCCAAACTATGTTCACACTTCCACAAAAGTAGCATCTATCTTATATTTCCTTGAGTAGCTCAAATTTTGGATCTTGGATAATTGTCTCAGGAGCAAGCAATCGCATTTGCTCCTCTCTATCACTCTTTGATTCTTGGAAGCACATCACACCTGTCCTAGTTAGGTTGTCAAATGGACATACATCCTATGCAAACTTTTATGGATCTATAAGTTTATCACCTGATTTTCATGTCTTCAATGGGTGAATTGATTGAGGGATTCTAGTTATAGCTCCAGTGTCTACCTATCTAAATAAGTCTTGTGGCACTTTTGTTTAGGACATTTATTCAATAATAGGTTACTGAATATTTATCATGATTTTCCCTTTGTTTATATTGATGCTAAACTTTGTACTTGAATTTTCTTACACCCCTTGATGATTTTAGCCATTTTAATTGGATAACTTCAAATCTAAGTCGGAAATGACTAATTTATTGTAATAACTGAAAACTAATTCAGCACAACTATCAAAACCAATGGAACATAATGGGCCAGGATAAAGAATTTTATTTTTTTATTCACGGGAGAATAAAAATGTTAATAAGATATCTTTTAATGACGCAATCAAGTTAATTGTCAAAGAATTATACATTTCTATCTTTTGATTCCTCTTCAAAATAAGTCATGCCATTTTGACAAACTAACTCGTGCGATTTTAACATGTATACATCAAGAATAAGAATAAAATTACATACCCTAGTGATCCCTAAAAAATACATATCTTAATGACTTAAAAAACAAATTGTAAATGTATATTCACTCAAATATTTAACATTTATATAAAACAATTTTGAATCAATATTAATTCAAATATTTAACGTGATATATACAATGTAAACTTTTCTATTCGACGATAGTAAACAATACTACAACTTAGGAAGAGGAAGAAAAAAAACAGTAGAAGAATCATTACAAACAATAAAGTAGATTTTTGTAGGTAAAATGATTTTTTCAATATTTATCAGTTTGATATGTTTCATGCTAAATTGAATTAGTTTGGTCTAACAAGGGCTAGGTAGGAAAGCGATAGAAAGCATGAGAGGAAAGGGCTATGTAATAAACGTCTGGCTCACATTTCTTTCTCAAACATGTTCTCGTCCTCACAATTCATGACGAATCACATGGCTCAAGAGACAGGCAAAAGAGCACGGCTTTTCAATAATCCATAGTACTAAGGCGACATTTAAAAAAATGCGCTCGAGCTTTTATTTTAGAGTAGTGATATTTGAACATCCATTTGAGACAATTTTTGTGACAACTTATTTTCTCTCTCTTTTCATTGGTCAAAAACAATGGAGAGAGAAAAAGGAAGAGAGAGAATAAGGGGGGTGTATTGAATTGAGATTTAGGAGGATTTTAAAAGACATTTTAGTTATAGAAAAATTTTGAGGTATTCAATCAAGATTTTAAAAGATTATAAATAATTTCGGTGGTATTCAATTAAGATTTTTTAAAGAGTCCAATAAAATCTGGTGGTATTGAATCAAGATTTTTCACAGCTTAAAAATTATCTCTTGGTATTCAAAAATCTAAAGATTTCGATGGATTACTTGCTTTAATAGATTTTGTGAGACTTTTTAGTTGAAAATTTAAAAACCAACAATCTCATACAAAGACTTGAAATTTATTAAGATTGTTTTTGTTCATGGTATATGTTCTTTCGGTTTTTCTTCCGCTTCACTCATCAACGTGTGTTCTTGATACATACCTCCCCTCCTTCCACTTTTTCTTTTACCTTTTCCAGATTATTTTTTTGTTCTCGTCGTTTTTTGATTGTTGTTGTTGATCACATTCTTTTTATTTTTCGGTACGGGTCGTTGATCAGATTCTTTTATTTTATTTGTACTTAGATCATGTTAGCTTCATGTTTATTCTCTTCTTTTTTTTTCCTTGTTCTTACATGTTTATTCTATTATCATCAACATTTTTTTGTAAGGAATAACTTTGATTTAATTAGTTATTATTGTTGTTATAATCAATCTCATAAAATCTTAAGAATTCTCATAAATTACTTCCAAATCTTAAAGTCTATGAGTTAAAATCCCTCAAAATCTTGAAAGTTAATACATTCTGTTACAATCTTTTAAAATCTACAAGATTTTTTTCACCAAAATAGTCTTTTAAAATCTCAATCCAATACATCCCTAAGAGTATAATGTAAATATAAAAGAGAACGTTGTCATAAAGTGATTGTCCAAATATTATTTCTCTTATTTTATAACTTCAAATAACAAAAGCATTCAACCAACAACAGTGATCATATCAAGACACATGATTTTTCTAACATTCACGATAACTGCTATGCACAGACTTTTCATTTCATCTAGGAACAAATTACCCACTTTTTCTTAATGAGATGCATACTTGTGTTTTATCTTGATGTTAGTTTATTGAAATTTTACTGCTACTTTCATGGCGTATTTGTGAACATGGAAAAATCGGTTATTGTAGCCCAAATTAAATTCTGTAAATGCATAAAAATCCAAAACAACTCATTGCTTAAGGTATTCAGCAACCAAAAACACTACCGTTCAATAAGGGACAAGCTTCACAAGTTCAGGAATTCAACTTATTACATTTAAAAAAGAGGCCTAACGGCTGCTAGGCTAATAGACTGTAAGAAACAAAAAGTAGGCCAATTTATAGCACTACCACGGTAATGTAACAGCTTAAAGTTGCTTTGCAATGTGAACAATGAGGTCAACCACACGGGTACTGCAGAAAATTATACAAAACAGGTATTAGATGACGGAATGAATAAGCGTGTATCTAGTTGAATTGCGCTTCTAGAATTTCAATCAACTAGGATTAAGATATCAACCAACAATAAACCATATGAAAGGTCAGATTGAAGATTACCTGTAACCCAACTCGTTGTCATACCAAGAGACAAGCTTAACAAAATTGTCGTTCAAGGCAATTCCTGCCTTGGCATCAAAGATGCTTGACCTGGAACATTGATTACACACAAAATTAACTCAATTGTGATGACAATAATTCTATGAAGAAATAGAAAAGAAACATTAGCAACGAGTATAATCGACATTTCTAAACTGCCTACTAGTATCATATTTACCTGGTATCACCGATAAAGTCAGTGGAGACGACATCATCCTCGGTGTAACCAAGGATTCCTTTCAAGTTGCCCTCAGACTCCTCCCTGCATAAACAGAAATGTTAAAAATCATAGATCTAAGAACATTAAGTCCTGCTAAACTAGTCCTAGCAAATAACTTATTCACAAGGGGTGACACTGTGCATTATTCACTTACTTGATAGCAGCTTTGATTTGATCATAGGTGGCAGCCTTCTCAAGCCTCACTGTAAGGTCAACAACTGAAACATCCACAGTTGGGACACGGAATGCCATTCCGGTCAACTTTCCATTCAAAGCAGGAAGCACTTTGCCAACAGCCTAGTAAAACACACAAAGAATGAAAACCACGTCCAGAGAATCATTACACTAAACGACACTAAAAGTCTGAAAACAGGGTCAAATATTCTCACCTTAGCAGCTCCAGTGCTGCTAGGAATGATGTTAAATGAGGCGGCTCTTCCACCTCTCCAGTCTTTGGCTGATGGCCCATCAACAGTCTTCTGGGTAGCTGAATGGCAAATCAGTGTGAAGTGTGAAAAGAATGAATTAGGAACCAAATAATATAACAAATCCAACAGCAACCCACTAAAACTAAACCTACCAGTGATAGAATGAACAGTGGTCATCAAACCCTCAACAATGCCAAACCTGTCATTAATAACCTACAAGATAAACAGGAAACGGTTAAGGCCTCATATGGCAAACAACGTGATATTAGAGGATAAAATATCAGTTGGCTTGTAATACCTTAGCAAGTGGTGCAAGGCAGTTGGTAGTGCAGCTAGCATTGGAGATGATATCAAACTCTGGCTTGTATTCCTTCTCGTTAACACCAACAACAAACATGGGAGCATCCTTACTAGGGGCGGAAATGATGACCTTCTTGGCACCACCCTATATCAAACAAACAAAAACATAAATAATCCCACTACACTTTATACAAAACTAATCAATGAGAACATCCATAAGTTGTGGCCTGCTAGAAATAGTGTGATATTGCAACCATGGTTGTCAATCGCAGGTAGCAGAAAATAAAGGTTTGTTAAAATTCCGCCACGCAATGGTGATATAGTGCCACTATAGCAACTATTCGACAACATTTTTTATACTAAATTGTGTATCGCATAAAATAGCTGTGTCCAAAACCTGCTACACTGTAGCGGTACAGTGCCAGTATAGCTGCTATTTAAAAATACTGATTGCAACATTGATCTGAATAACGATATGGCATGCATGTTTTAACAGAGACAAATGTTACGGCAGTGTGCAAAAAAACAAGAAAACCATGAGCAAGTTAAGAAAATAGATATAAACAAAACCGGCACCACATAATAATATCAACATACATGTGCAGCAATTGGGAAAATAATAACTCAAATTTTAGTAATAATATCAACATATATTTGCAGCAACTGGGAAAATAATAGCTCAAATTTTAGTAATAATATCAACTATTATGGGCAGCATTTGGGAAAATAATAGCTCAAATTTTAGTAAACAAGTAATCAGCAACAAAAAAGTGTAGCCAAAGAAATACAAACCTTCAAGTGAGCAGCAGCTTTGTCCTTGTCGGTAAAAACACCGGTGGACTCAACAATAATATCAGCACCAGTGCTAGCCCATGGGATCTCTTCTGGGTTCCTAAAGCACAAAAAAATAGACATATGAATCAAAGACACAAACTATTCCAACTATTAGGTAATTGATGATCAATATTATACTAATATTAATTAAATAGTAACAATACTTATTATATTGCCATATCAAGCCGAAATTGAATACACATAAGCATAACAATTGAAAGATAGAACAATATTATACCTGTGAGCAAAGACAGTGACTGGCTTCTCACCGAAGAGAAGGGTTTTAGAGTCCTTAACAGTTAGTTCATCGTTTTTCCATTGACCGTGAACACTGTCATACTTAAACATGTATGTCTACACACAGACAACCAAAAATTCACAAAAATAAATCAGATCTAATTGAAAAAAAAAAGCTTAACAACACTCAAAAAATAATAGACAAATAAAAAATGAACGAAAGAATTTTGTACCATGTAATCAGTGGTGATGAAAGGATCGTTAACAGCAACGAGTTCGACATCATCTCTCTTCAAAGCAACTCTAGCAACCAAACGTCCGATTCTTCCAAATCCTGTCAGTTACGAAAAAAATTAAATAAAATTCAAAAATATAAATCCGATCTATGCAGAAATGAAAAGAGATCGAAGGAACTAGAATATTTACCGTTGATTCCGATCTTGATCTTGGCTGATCCACCAGAATTTAAAACAAAAACAAAGGAAAAAGGAAAAATCAGATCAACATAGAGTAATTGAAAAATTAATAGAAAATTAACGAAAAATTAAGGAAAATAATGAAGCGGTTATGAATAATTACCACCCATGGCTGAAGAAAAAGAGGATGAAGTGAAGTAGTAGAGAGTAGAGTGATAGCGGAAAGAACGAGGAAGAGTAGAAGGTTTGTAGAAGAAATGAGAAATAGGGTTTTAAGGGTAAATATATAATATATTAAAATAATGACTTGTTTGTGGGGGTAGGTCAAGTTTGGTTCCGGGTTTTATTTACGCTACGTGACCGGTGCATGACCCGTGATACTGCGCTGGTAATTGTGGTTTGTGTTGTCTGTTGGGTGGGACCTAGCACGGGTTTCTTTCTACTTTTTCGTTGTCAGAGTAGGTTCTAGATTGTGGTGAAATGACAATTTAGTGATGATGCTTTTGAAAGTGATGAATGAAAGAGAGTAGGGGTAAAACTGTCATTAGGTTATGGTATTAGGATATTCGTTAGTTTCGTTGTAAAGAATTATTCACCAATTATTCGTGAGTTTAGTGAAGTGGTTAGGTGGCCACAAGATTCGAATTCGAATTCGAGTTCAAGGCCCATATATGTGTGGCCAACCTGGTTTTCACACACATTCCTTTTCCTTTTTAGCGGATAATAAGAATAAGAGGAACACTTTTGTACACTCTTATGTTCATTTTTTTATTGATTTAAATCATGGTGGATTTATATTTTGAAAATAGAACCAAAAAAAGTAGTGGGGTATATATTAATTTCATGAAATAAAAGAGTGAAAATGTTAGAGAGAGTTCAAAAGTGAGTGTTGCTATAATTTTTCATATTTATACTTTAACTAGGGCGATCTATTTTTGGACTAGTCAGCGTATTTTTTATTCTTATTCTTCTTGTATTAAACATTGGTTGATTAATGATAATAATTAACTTTGATTTGGTAAAAAAAATCATTTTAGTCTTTCAATTTCTGACAATAATTTACCATTGTATTAAAATTTTAAAATAGTCTTTTATCGTGCATTATGTCAATCAAAATATTTCATTAAGTTAAAATATTATCCTAATAATGTCATATAAGTTCCACAATATAATTATTTATTCTCATATCAACCAATATAAGTACTTATTTATTGTTGGATACTATTTTATTGCAAAATTTCCTCGAATAGCTCTAACAAAATTTTATTGCGTTTAGAAAAATGCAAATTTATTTTTGGCACAAGTATATAATTGGTCATTCGAAGATTTGTTTGTAAATTTTCATTGAGAATTTATCAGTAGTTTGTTATCAATAGCGAGCAAATGACACTAATAAAACTAGGAAAATTCTATGGTGAAGTCGTGAAAATGGCTTTTCTGATGAAGTCAACATTATAATATTAAAAGTGTAGTGAGTAACACCTTACTGTGTACAGTGGCATTAAAAGTCCAGTCTCCATAGTATCATCAATTCATCAGATTAACAAGATTACACTTAATCTAATTTTATCATACCTTGTTTTAAGTGTAACACCCCACAAAGTGTAACACTTAAGACTATCACATAATATCATTAAATATCTTTGCATGTTAAAGATGTCAACGATAAAATAGTACCTGTAAGTCCAAGATGTTGCAAGCATTACTAGATGAATTACTATTGATCATTAATCAGTAATTAACAATTTAAAAATGAATCAAACATTAAAATCAAAATTAACTTTTTCAAAAAAGTCAGTTTCCGAACTGCACCGTAGAAGCACCCATAAAACTATTATTACCATCTTAAACCATAAAAAAGGGAAAATATTATGAAAGCAATAATGGGTAATGCGAAGAGATTAACTAAACCGTTAATAATCCTT